>Ga0272441_10001681_pt1 | contig 46667 bp, 37 predicted proteins | sample SSMProp6N_FD_193582 | JGI IMG/M metagenome (GOLD analysis project Ga0272441, IMG submission 193582) | Marine sediment archaeal communities from Little Sippewissett salt marsh, Falmouth, MA, United States - SSM-Prop-6N | ecosystem: Environmental > Aquatic > Marine > Wetlands > Sediment ... | reverse complement strand
CTCCCCACTGAACCGAAAAACCAAAGCCTCGTCACTCCCCTGTGCTGGTGCTCTGGCCACTGCGCCAGGCTCGACTCGCTATTGGTGCTCAGGCGTCGGCTTTCGTTGCTGAGAACATTACAGGAGGGATCTCGAGCCAAGCAGGTCGCTGAGATTCCTCGACTCGCCTTTGGCTCGCTCGGAAAGACAACCGTCGGCAAGCGGGCCGCCCACGACTTTGCGATCGCCCTGGGGTTGTTGCACGGAACCATGCAACGAGATTCGCGACACCCAATGGAGCTCGATTGCCCTGGGGTTGTTGCCCCCACCGGGTTGCACTATATTTTCCTGCTATGTCTCTCGCTCGCGACAGCCGTCGGTGGGGCCTGGGAGCCAGCCTGACGGCGGTGCTGCTGGTCCTGCCCGTGGGCTGCGACCAGGAGCGGCGGTCCTCGGAGCGGGGGGCGCGGCCGAGCCCGAGCCCTGGTGTCGCCTCTGGACAGGCCGGGACGAAGAGCGGCGCGCGTGAGCGGCCCCAGGGACGTCGGCGACCTCGGCCACGCCTCCGTCGACGGCCACGGCCACGGCCACGGCCTCGGCCTCGGCCCCACCGGCCCCACCGGCCCCACCCGGCCTGCCGATTCCTGTCTGTCGCTCCGGGACAGGACGCCCCCGCCGAGAAGATCATCGACGCCGCCGAGAACCTGGACGCGTTCTTTGACGGGGTGGTGGCGTTGATCAACCGTCGTCCGACCCAACGGAAGGTGCGCGTGGCCTTCTACGGGGACTCCAACTCCACCATGGACTGGCCGGCGAGCCACCTGCGACGCTATCTCGGGAAGCGATTCGGCCACGGTGGCCACGGCTTCGTCGCGGCCGGCAAGTCCGTCCCGTGGTACCAGCACCGGGAGATCCGCACCTGGAGCAGCCGGGGCTGGAAGGCCTTCTGCGTCACCAACCCGCGCAACCGCAAGCACCCCTACTACGGCCACGCCGGCCACATCTCCTACGGGCAACGCGTGGGTGCCTTTGCCCAGTACAACAGCGCCAAGAGCGGCTCCCCCGAAGACGAGGTCTTCTCCACCGTACAGGTGCAGTACCTCTGCTGGCCCCTCGGGGGCCGGTTCGAGGTGATGGTGGACGGCAAGGTGGTCCGCGAGGTCCGGACACGATGCAGGAAACGCGCGGCAAAAACGGTCGCCCTGCGGGTGCCCTCCGGACGTCACCAGGTCCGCCTGAAGGTGAAGCGGACCCTCGTGGGCATCTTCGGCACGGTCTTCGAAAACGACCAGCCGGGCGTGGTGGTCGACGGCCTGGGCGTCGGAGCCCTGAACGTGAAGACCATGCGGGAGATCAAGTCCAACCTCTTCGTGGCTGGCCTCTCGGCGCGACGCTACGATCTGGTGATCCTGCACACCGGCACCAACATGTGGGGCCCGGGATTCCACCCCGGCTGGGCCCGGGAGGTCGTCACCAGGATCCGGGACGCCCTGGGACCGCGCGCCTCCATCCTGGTCCTCTCGCCGCCCGCCTTTGGCAAGTGGAAGCGGGGCCGCATCCAGGGTCACAAGCGCATGGCGGCCTGCGCCCGGGAAAAGCGGGACATCGCCACGGCCAACAAGATCGCTTTCTGGGACTACTTCCGCTCCATGGGCGGGCAGGACTCCATCGCCAGGTGGCGTCGCAGTGACCACATCCACGGTGATCTGGTGCACTTCAAACCGCCCTTCCACGAGCTGATGATGAAGCGACTCGGCCGCGCGCTGATGGCCCGGTTCCGCGCCTATCTTCGACGCAAGGGGATCCGTTGCCAGCCGCAGCCCCCCCGGAGCAAGCGGACATGACCGACGACACCTGCAAGACCAAACCGGACATCGACTACCCCTGCTCCTGGATCTACAAGGTCATCGGCCCCGACGAGCTGGTGCTGCGCAGGCTGATCACCGAGGTGCTGGGCGAACGAGCGCACGACGTCTCCCTGTCCCACCGCAGTGCCAAGGGACGGTACACCAGCCTGCGGTTGGAGCTCACGGTCGCCGACGAAGCCGACCGGCTCCGGCTGTTTGCAGCGCTCTCTGATCACCCTGCCGTGCGGGTGGTCTTGTAGGCTGTCACCGGGTCTCGACCAGCGCGCTGCCCGCCTCGATGGTGGCACGCATGGCGCGGAAGATCCTGCGGCGGTCCAGATCACAGTTGTTGAACACCGACAGCGTCTGCAGGAACCGGTCCAGCTCCGGTCCCCCGCGTCGCTCGCGGAGGTGAGCCGTGAGCGGCTCGCACAGGTAGCCGATGCAGGCCGGCGACTTGAACAGCGCAATCACGCAGCCCGTGGCCGAGTGGTAGCGGCAGAATTCCTCGGTGGCCGGCGGTTGCCAACCGCAGCGCAGCGCCTCGAGGCGCTGCAGCTCGAGCATGACCTCGGGGACCAGCCCCAGGTCGTAGCCGAGGATGTGACAGCACCCCACGGGCAGCTTCTCACAGTGGTGGGCGCAGTATTCCTTGCTGATGGCGCCCAACAGCTCGTCGAGCTGCCGCGCAAAGACCGCGTACTCCAACAGGAGCTTGCGGATGCGATAGGGGGGCGCGACGAGGCGGTTGGTGGTGTACTCGCTGCGTCGCTCCCGCGGCAGGAAGAGGATCTCCGCGAGATCCGCCAAAAAACCACGCAGGGGGCGGTCCGCGTCGAGGGTGAGCTCCGCCACCAGGGCCAGGGTCTCCGCCGCGCCATAGCGACAATTCGCGCCATCGACGGCCCGCTCCAGCGCATCGGCCAACCCGTCGATCAGGCCGTCGAAGTCACCGGCCAGGGCCCGCGGTGACCCCAGGGTCATCGTCAACAGTCCGTTGACCTCCCCCAGGAGGGTCTCCACCATCTGTGTACGCTGGGCCACCGACCAGGCCGCGTAGGTCTCTCTCATATAGGCACGGCCTTCGCGCAATCACCTCCCCGCAGGCCGGGTGGGATCACCTGCGCGATCGTCGCCCGCCGCGCCCGCTGGGCTGGGTGGTGTCGGATGAGGGGCCCTCCGGTCGCCGGCTCGGTCGAGTGTCCTGGGCCCTCCCGTCGGGATGGGTCCGAGCGTCGGTCCGTGGACGCGGCGCGGTGTGTCGGTACTTCACGGTCTCCTTCTCGCGTGACCCCTTCGCCCCCCGGGACTTCGCTCCGAGATATCGATCGCTCAGCTCACCGGCGAGGTTCTCGAGGTCGTTCAGCGCACGCTCGTGGGTGGACAGATCCGGGCGATCCGTCACCTCACGCTCTGAGGACGCCACCTCGTCGGCGGCGACGCGGGGATCCGACGCCACCTCGTCGGCGACGACGCGGGGATCCGACGCCACCTCGTCGGCGGCGACGCGGGGATCCGGCGCCACCTCCTCGAGGTCGGCCAGGTCGAGCTCGGTGGTGGCCACGACCCGACCCGAAGAGGCCCGGCGCTGGGGCGAAGGAGACGTCACCTGGGTCGTGGCCGCGCGGCGTTGCTCGAGAAAGATGAGATCGCTGAGATCGAGCTCCTGGGTGGTCACCGTGCGGTGCTGGGGGGAGGTGGCCTCACGGCCGTGTCGCCCCTCGGCGGTGACGGCCGGCAGAAAGCGGCGAGGCGCTCCATCCTCGGGCCCGTCGGGTTGCAGCGACATCTCCAGCGGCGACAGGTCCGCCGCGTCAGCGGCGGCGGGCGGCAGCCAGGTCCAATCCCCCTCCTCCAGCTCCAGCAGGGTGGGATCCGATTGCGACGCCCGCGGGTCCATCCGCTCCCCTTCGCCCGGTGGGGGCGCCGCGGTCGTCTCGATCTCCTCCGGCTGGAACTCGGGATCCAGCCGATAGGCATGGTCTAGCACGGCGTCGGCGCGCTCGGGCTCCCCTCGCTGCTCATAGACCTCGGCCAGCACCCTCAGGATGGTCGCCCCTTTCTCGGGCTCCCGCAGATCGATGAAGGTGTCGGCCAGCAGCTTGAGGGTGTCGGGATCGCCCTGGTCGGCCTCGTAGCAGCGCTGGAGCTTCTGCAGCGCCGACTGCGGATCCCGCTGGCGCAGGTAGTGGACGGCGAGCTCCCGGTTGAGCGCGACGTTGTCGGGCTGGAGCCACACCAGTCGCTCGGCCACGCGGATGAAGTCGTCCACCCACTCAGCCACCCGCAGGACGTCCGCCGCGCGGGTCAGGACGTCGACTGCTTCTTCCTTCATGTCGCGGGCCGCGTAGGCCTCACCCAGTCGAATGCACAGCGCCACGTTTCCGGGATCCAGGGCGACCATGTCCTCGAGGACTCGCATGGCCTCGAACATGCGGCCACGCTGCTCGAGCAGCTCGTGGGCCCCCTCCAGCGCGCGCCGGCTCTCGGCGGGCTGCCCGAGGCTCGCAAGCAGCTGCGCCAGCCACAGGTGCGCGTCCACGTGGTCTGGGCTCAGCTGCAGGACCTGCTGCAACACCACCGCTGCCTCGGCCGTGGCGCCGCGACGCTCGTAGGCGTGGGCCGCCTCCAGCCAGACCTCCACGGCCATCTGTGGGTCATTGTTTCGGGCGTGCAGAAACCCCAGCTTTATCCGCGAACGCAGGTCGTCGGGATGCGCGGCGACCAGCCTCTCGTACTGTCGAATGGCAAGATCGTAGCGTCCCTGGTCGGCGTGCTCCCGGGCGATCGCTATGATTTTGTCCCGGCTGCTCATGTGGCTCCCACGACGACCCGATTCCATCCCACTGTACAACTCCGCTTCACCCGAGACCTGCCCCCGACCCGTGCCGCTGTCCGCCGGGCCGCGACCGTCTGGGCCCACTCAGTGAGGGCCACGGCGGGCCTCGGCGTCGATCTTGAACTCCAGCCGGCTGGCAAAGGTGCTGATCACTTCGGGGATCCCGAGCCCCGCAAACCAGTCCAGGGCACCCTGGAGCGAGCCTTGGGCCCCCATGGAGGAGGCGAGCATGACCTGTCGGTCGGCCGGGTCCTCCACATGAAACGAGACCTTGTAGAACATCAGGGCCACCGCGAGGTCGTGGAAGGACTGCACCACGCGCAGCTCGTTGGTCGGCAGGTTGCGGGCGTAGTAGCCGATGGAGGTCGCGTCCAGCTCGTCGGAGATGGACTTGGCCTCCTCCACCAGGTTCTCGACGCCCCCCGACAGCGACCCCGCGATGATGGATCTGGCGATGCGCAAGGCGCCCACATAGTCTTTCTCCAGCGAGCCGTCGTCGTTGGTGAGCAGCCGGTCCTGGCGGGCTGCCCAGTAGGTCGCCAGGTGATCGGTGATCTTCTGGGACAGGTCGAAGCTCGAGTCCACGGGCACACATCCCGCCACATCCTGCAGAAGCGCCCGCGCGGGGTTTGACAGGCCGATGAGCGGATCCGTCGCCCGGACCCCGCCTCCCACGCCACCGTCGCTATCGTCCTGATCGTCCAGCAGCGGCGGCCGAGGCGGGGACGAGACCGACGTGGGCGGCGCCTTGGGTCGGATGGCGGCGGGCGCCGGGGGCGGCGCCGCAGTGGGCCGGCGGTGTCTCCGCGTAGGCTCGGCGTCGGCATTGGGCTTGACCTGCTTGGGCTTGACCTGCTTGGGCGTGGTCAGGGGCGCCGTGGGTGGCGCCTGGGGTCGGATGGCGGCGGGCGCCGGCGGCGGCGCCAACGTGGGCTTTCGAACCCGAAGGGGGCGTGTCTCCTCGTTGTCGCCGCCGGTGATCTCCTCGCGCGGGCGCCCGTCATCCGGTGTCTTGTCTATCGGTGGTTTCGGCATGGGTGTTGTGGTCGCGGGTCGCGGGTCCTCCCACAGCAGGTCCGCGACGTCACGTCCCCATGATGGTTGACCCCGGATCGAAAATCAAGAGGGGCTGGGCCCAGGTCACCGGACCGCGCCGGTCACCGCGCCCAGAGCGCGAAGGGGCCCGGCCACCTGCAGGGTGCGCAGCTCGGCCCGATCCCTCACGAACATCGAGCCCGCGAAGGCCAGCCCGTTGAGGGACACACCCTCGAAGTGCTCCGCCACGCGAGGCACGAGCACCATCCACCGTCGCGTCACCAGCAGGTTGTAGGGCCCCGGTTGTCGCCGCTGCCCTTCCCGTACACGCAGCCCCACATGCGCCAGCAGGGCGAGGTACCGCTCAAAGAGCCCCTGCGCCACCCCATGGACGTCATCGCCGGGCTCCAGCGCGCCCGGCTCCTCCGCGCCGGGCTCCAGCGCGCCCGGCTCCTCCGCGCCGGGCTCCAGCGCGCCCGGCTCATCCGCGCCCGGCTCCAGCGCGCCCCCATCCAACCGCACCAGCCCATGGGGAAACTCCAGCGCGGGCGACAGGGTGATCCCGTCGGTGACCGGCGCCCGAGCCCACGCCGGCTCCATGGGGATCCGCGGCCCGGACTCGGCGAAGGGCAACCCCACGACCTGCAGGTGCTTGTGGGGCTGGCTCGCCCCGCCCTCCTCCCCACCGTTGTAGAAGCCCAGCCCGTCGATCTCCCGCAGGCACGTCCACAGGGCCGCGAAGTCCGCCGGGGTGATCAGGTCCCGCTGATCCTCGAATTGCCGCGTGACCACGAGCAGGTGGTTGTCCATCACATTGAACTTGTTGAGCAATCCAACGTGCCCGCTGCCGATGTCAGCCACGTACAGCGCCCCGTCGTACGGCCCAAACGGGTCTGGCCGCGCCGCCCGCGCACCGGGCTCGAAGGCGCTCCGCAAGGCCGCCCGCCGCTCGGCGTCCTTCCGCCGCAGGTTGGCCGCCACTCTGATCTGGAACGCCACCCCACCATCGACCAGGACCTCCCGCTCGGTGGCGATGGGCACCAGCGCCCCGCTCGCCAGCGCCTCGGCGCTCGCCGCACGAATCCGGCCCCAAAGGTGGCCCGGCACGAAACCCTGCCCTGAAGAGGTCACCGCTGAAGAGTACAATAGGAGTGATAGGAGAGGGGACGTAGTATGCTTTTTACATTTCTTGAGAAGCTACCCAGTCAGAACTGGCAATGGGCGTACCGGGAGTCGTTCATGAGCTCGGACCACACCTCGCCATAATGGCTCATGTTCCCCGGCACGACCACCTCCACCGACGTGGTGCCCACGTTGCCAGCCTGATCCATCGCCTCGAGGTGAATCGTGTAGGTGCGGCCCTGGTGCGCGTCGTACCGCTCGGACCGCAGCTCCAGCTCCACCATGCCGGTCTCCTGGTCGATCACCGGCTCGGTCCAGTCCGGCGCCTTGTTTCCATAGCCGCTCCCCTGCTCGGGCTCGCTGGTCTCCACGAAGACCGCCAGCGACACCGGGCCGCCGGAGTCGTCGTTGACCCAGGTGTCGATCACCACCGGCACCAGCTTGTGGTTGGGCGGCCAGAGCAGCGGCGGATCGAAGCAGGGGTGCATCCGCGGCGCGCTGGTGTCCGCCGGCTCGGCGATCATGTGCACCGTCGGCGGGGTCAGCACCGGTGGGTTGAAGTCGAACACGATGCTGGCCTGGTCCTCGATCACCGTGCCCGGCGCCAGCCCGGGCAGGGTCCGGACGAAGAACTCCACGTGGCCACCATCACCGGGAGCCAGGTTGATGCCTGTAAGCTCCCAGGTGATGGTCCGCGTCACGGGATCGTACCACCCGCCATTGCTGATCATCGACAGGGTGGTCTCGTCCAGGTCGGGATCCAGCTCGTCGGTGATGCGGACATCGATCGCCGACGCGGTGGCCTGCGGGTCGTTCTCGTAGAAGATGAAGTAGTGGAGCAGCCCCCCGGCCGTCACGGTCCCCGGCGACTCGGGCACGGCCAGCTTGACGTTGGGATCCCAGGAGCAGTCGGCATAGCGCTTCAATGTGTACGGTGGCAAGTCGAGGCGGCCATCTTGAGGGTCGTCCCAGGAGAGGACGGCACTCACCTCCACCTCGGTTAGGTTGGCCGGATCGCAGCTCACGTTGTGGCAAGACATGCTGGGAGTTTCTACGTCCACCTCCAGCCTGGTCTGGACGCAAACCCCTGAACCGAGATCCGGCAGGTCGCAGGTGACGACCGCCTCGGCCCAGCAGTCTGTAGTGTGGCATGTCGGAGTGGCCCAGGGCTGCACCACGCAGCTACAGTGGTACGGCACAGCGATACGCTTGAGAATCCCGTCGAGCCTGAGCACCAGCTCCGGCTCGTCGGCAACCCCGTGCGCGTTGCACGTGGTAACGATCACCATCTCCGAACGGCCCGGCCTGGCTCCCGACATCTGCACGTCCACCGACGGCTCCCAGCCGCCCATGACGCCGGTACAGGCACCGGTGGAGACGGGCGGGGTCCACACGAGATCATCTGAGCAGGAGGGCTGAGTGCAGGGCTTGAAAATCCCCGGGAAGAACCGCTCGATGCGGACCACCTCCGGCAGCGTGATGCCAGCGCCGTACAGGATCTCCCCCGGCAGACCCGCCTGCGAGTAGAAGGTCGAGTGGACCTCGTGACCATCGGTACCATTCAGGGTGACCAGCAAGGCATTCACGTACCGGTCGCCGTGGATCTGGAGGAGGTTGTCGGCCATCACGGCGACGAGGGGCACCTGGACCTTGCTTGAAGGCCACGGCTCGGGCATCACCTGCCAGACGGCTCCTCTCTTCAGCTCGTGCTGTGGATCCTGCAGGTGCCCAATATCGACAAAGTCGGTGCCCCCGTAGCGAAGCGGAGCGGGCGTCACCTCGTAGAGGGGGCCGCTGTATTCCAGGGCGGTATAGAGGCCATGCAAGGTGATGTCCAGCTCGCTGAAGGGCTCGAACTTGCCGCCCACGGCCGCCCGCATGAAGAGATAGAACGGCCGATCGAGGTCAGCATATTCAACCCACGTCGTTTTATAACTACCGCTGTCCAGGTTCCTTATCGTGAATTCCAGGTAGTTGGTCGGTCTGTCGTAGTCCATGACAAAGAGCATGCGATCGCCCAGGGTCGGGCCTTCGAGCACATAGCCGATGTTACCCTCCCAAATGGGCTCTGCAGGCATGTCCGGGTGGCCGTCGGCCTTCCAGATGGTGGCCTTCAGATCCTGGGTGTCGATGGTAAACACGTATCCCCAGCGGTACTCCTGCAGCTCATCGAGCAGGCCGAACCCGATCTCGCATCGACCAACGTCGCAGTGTGGCGTCAGCTCCAGCTCCGCGGTGAACGAGATCGGGATCGGGAGCCGTCGCTGCGAGTACATGCCCACCACGCTATGCCGGTCCTCGCCTTCCACATCGAGCAGGATATCCACCCCGCCCTGGACCTTCTCGATCCGCGCCCCCTCGGGCGGAGGCGGCGAACCGAGGAAGCTCCACCGCCGGTGAAGCTCCTGCTCGTCTTCGATGGGATCGGTCGAGTAGTCGAAATCGTCGTGCAGCCATGTGGTCTGACCACTCTGATAATGCAGCACCGGGGGCTTTTGAAAGCCTTGCACCACCTCGACCAACTCCAAAGGCGCCGTGGAGTCCTCCTCACAGCCGTTCTGCCAATCCAGGTCGCAGTCATAGCGCTGCACCCCGCCCACCTCGGCGCAGGCCGTGATCTGGCAGCCCCCCCCCAGACAGATGGCATCTCGCACACCGGGCGCGTCCAGGCAGGAGCGACCACACTCCCCGCAGTTGGTCTCGCTCGCACAGACATCGATCCCGCTGCAGACCTCGAAGGGCTGCTCGAACCGCTTGAACAGGGAGTGCTCGAAGGAGTTGTCCTCCGCGTTCGCATCGCCCACTACGTCGAGGGAGACGGCTACCCGGACGTGCTGCGTCGTGGCCGTGGAGCCGCAGCTATTCGGGAGACAACCTTCGTCGCCCGGAAGATAGGGCGATCGCATCCTCCAGTCCGTCGAGATCCTCCCGCACGTCAGCGGTGGCGTTTGCAGCACGTCACAGGTGATGATCGTCTTGCCGGGATCGTCACACAGCGAATCACAGTCCCCGGGAGCGCACGTGTTACACACCTTGGGCTCGCAAGACACCGTACAAGTGCCATCCGAGCCCACGTATTGCATCGCCGGCGAATCGACCTCCAGGGTCAGCACCCCCCCGGTCCACTGCCCCCCTTGATTGCAGTACGTGACCGCCAGGGTGTTGTCGAAGGGGCCCGTATGGCCGGGCTCGGGATCCAGAAAACCACAGTCCTGCACATCGACCACCAGGTCCGGCCCGCCGGTCGGGCAGCCGTCCGGCGCCGGCTCCGCAGGCGGATTCCACCTCAGCTCCCAGATCCCGTCGTTGTTCCCGTCACTGCTCCGGAACAGCTCCGGCACAAAACGGATCGGCGTGAAGGACACGTACTCGGGATCCAGCAAGGCCTCCGGCAGGATCTGGGTCATCGTCCCGGGGCGCTCCCGCTCGGACAGGATGGTGTGGTGGTCGGTCACAAGCGCGCCACCCTCCCAGCGCTCGGTCTCCACCAACAAGCCCTGCAACGGCTTGCGCCCGCTGATCTCCAGGAACTTCCCGCTCCCGAGCACCGGCGTCATCATGCTCTTGCCAAAATCCACGCCGTGCTCCGACAGCAGCGGCGGCCCCGACCAATAGTACCCGAGCCGCGGGATCACCGCGCCCCCGGACCCCGTCTGATCCACGAACTGATCGAACAGCAGGTTGTACAGCTGCGCCGCCGGCCCGTCCGTCTGCAGCCCCGCGAAGTCGACCACATACCCCTCGCCCGAGTACCGCTGGTCGGTCGTGAAGCCCAGCAACGTCGTGTCGATCACGATGTCCTCCGGATCGGTGGGGTCCCTGCCACCGCTCTTGACCGCGAACATCCAGCGGAACCGGTACAGCAGCGGCTCCGGCAGGTCGATGATGCAGGGCTCGGGGAAAATGTTCGGCGCCACGGGAGGCTTGGGGAGCAGGACATCACCGTCGACGACCAGGCCCACCTCGATCTGCGCCGGATCGCCGTGGTGGTACGTCATGGTCAGCTCGACCACCTTTTCGACTGTATCCACACCAGAGGCCTCGCTCAGGCATTGCACATACCCCGGCTCACCGATATATCCGTGCCAGCCCATGCTCGATGGAATGCGATCATCGCTGATATCCCCCACGGAGACTGAGCTTGAGTACAGAGTCGGTGAATTGGGATCCACGTCGGTGCGGATCACCAACCCCAGCGCCCGGTGCCGATAGTCCGATGCGTTGCGAACGCTGAGCTCGATATAGCGCGCGCCGCTCGAGTTGGCCAGATTCTCGACGAATGTCAGGGTTCCAGTGAAGTCTTGCTGCCCGCGGAAGCTGTAGCCGTGCAGGAATCGCACCCCTCCCGCCGAGATGGGATGGCCAGCGTCAGTGTAGGCGTGGATCCTCAGGCCATGGCCGATGAGGGGGTCTGGAGGAGTCAGGCGCTCCACGGCGCGGAAGGGCGAGTAGGCCACGACGAACCAGTCGTTGAACAGGTCGACCAGCCTGTCCTCGAAGTTGCCTAGGATGATGGACCCGAAGTCCCAGTCCATGGTCCGGTTGCTGTAGGCCACATGCACGAGGGTGGGCACCTGGCTGGGCTCCGCGTGCTCCACCGTGGGACACTGCTGCGCCCTGAGCATCGACAGGAAGCCCGGATCGGGCAGCAGCATCCACGTGCCCTCCGAGCCGACCCGGGAGCACCCCTGAGCCGACCCGGCCAGGACCATCAGGCAGACCACGCTGGCACTCATCCGTCGTCGCATCGGAGACCTCCTTCACACACCTGTGCTACCACCATCGGTGCTTCTGATTGGGACCGGTCCAGACATTTCGCCTCAATGCTCACGATCTTACTTCTTCGTCATCATGTCAAGACCACCAGACCACCAGACCACCCGACCACCGTTCCAGGGTCCCGGCAAAGTCGCTTGAAGCATGTCAACTCCCTCCATTCTCGTCACCTCCGCGGAGGCGGACTCGCTACCAATTGACAAGCGCGGCGCACGGCATGGATTTCCGCTTCCGCGGAAATGACGATCGCAGGAGATCATTTGCGACTTTGTCCAAGGCCCTGACCACCGTTCGATCGCAGCGCTGTGAAGAACGGGCCACGCGATGCGGGCACAGCCCACCCCTTGAACAAACAGCCCGCATCCTGCTACGATCTCAGGGATGGCAATGCGAAGGGTATCACTGCTGATGGTGGCGCTGCTTCTCTGCAGCCCGGCGGCCTGCTCGCGAGGGATAGGCTTCATCGCCGTCTGTGGCAACGGGGTGACCGAGGTGCCCGAAACCTGCGACGGCGACTGCCCGGCGACCTGCGACGACGGCGATCCCTGCACCGCCGACCAGATGACCGGTGATGCCTCGAGCTGTGATGTCCGCTGCACCCACGACCCGATCATCGACTGTCGGGACGGCGACGGCTGCTGCCCGAACGGCTGCGACGGCCTGAGCGACAGCGACTGCTCCCCGCTCTGCGGCAACCACTTGACCGAGCCGCCCGAGACCTGCGACGGCGACTGCCCTTCTACCTGCGACGACCTCGACGCCTGCACCGTGGACCAGCTTGCCGGTAATGCGTCCGACTGCAACGTGGTCTGCACCCACGACCCGATCGTCGCCTGCCAGGACGGCGACGGCTGCTGCCCGGGCGGCAGCCTGGACGCCTGCCATGCGCTCAACGACGACGACTGCACGCCGGTGTGCGGCAACGGTGTGGTCGAGCCAACCGAGACCTGCGACGACGGCAGCACGCTCGCCGGAGACGGGTGCGGCCCGACCTGCCTGTTCGAGATCTGCGGCAACGGCTACGTGGACGTTGGAGAGGCTTGCGACGACGGCAACACGATCGACGGGGACGGGTGCAGCGCCGACTGTCTGTCGGACGAGACCTGTGGCAACGGCTACGTGGACGCGGCCCTGGGCGAGGGGTGCGACGACGGCAACGCCGTGGACTGGGACGGATGCACGGGCTGTGCGGTCAGTGAGTTCCAAGTCAACACCTACACGCCAAACAGCCAGAGGTGGCCTGTGGTCGCAATGGCGCCGGATGGTCGGTTCGTGGTGGTCTGGCACAGTTGGGGAGCACAGGACGGCAGCCAGGGGGGCGTCTTTGGTCAACGCTTCGACAGCAGCGGTAACCCCGTCGGGGGTGAGTTCCAGGTGAACACCTACACGCACAGTGATCAAAATTATCCGGATGTAGCAATGGCGGCCGACGGTCGCTTCGTAGTGGTCTGGGAGAGCCGGGACCAGGACGGAAGTTATGGGGGGGTGTACGGCCAGGCCTACTCAGTGCTGGGGGTCCCATTGGGCGGTGAGATCCAGGTCAACACGTACACTTTAGGCGCCCAAGGTGGGGGGCGGGTGACCATGGCTGCAGATGGCTCTTTCTTCGTGGTCTGGGCGAGCGAAGACCAGGACGGCTCCGGCTATGGCGTGTACGGCCGGCGCTACGACAGCAGCGCCAGCCCGCTCGGCGGCGAGCTCCAGATCAACACCCATACGAACGATGATCAGTTTGCAGGGAGGGTGGCAACGACCACCGATGGCCGCACCCTGGTGGTCTGGGAGAGCTATGACTACGCGGGTGGCAACGGGGGCCTGTACGGCCAGTGGTACGACGCGGGCGGCAGCCCATCGGGGGGGGGGGTCTTCGTGACCGTGCCCGCGATGGAAGGCGTCATGGCAATGGCCATGGCGGCCGACGGGAGCTTCGTGACCGTGCGCGAAGACGGGTTGCTGGATGGGGATCTCAAGGGTATTGGCTGCCAATGGTTCTCGAGCACCGGCAGTCCCCTCGGCCCGTACTTCCAGGTCAACACGTACACAACTGGCCAACAACGTTTTCCTGACGTCGGCATGGCGCCTGATGGCCGCTTCGTCGTGGTCTGGACCAGTGCTGACCAGGACGGCTCCGGAGCCGGTGTTTATGGCCAGCGTTACGACACCAGCGGCAGCACGATGGGCGGTGAGTTCCGGGTAAATACATGCACGCTCAATCATCAGTGGAGTCCCAAGGTTGCTATTGCGGATGATGGCAGCTTCGTGGTGGCCTGGACAAGCTATGGCCAGGACGGGAGCTACGATGGTGTGTACGCCCAGCGCTTCGATGCGCAGGGGAATCCTCTGGGGCGCGGGCCCTGAGCGTGTCCTGCTGGGATCCACGGGCTCGGCCTGGTACGATCTCGGGTATGGCGGCGCAAAGGGTGATACGGGCGTTACTCGTGGTGATGGTGGTGGTCGCCGGCCTGGCGGCCTGCTCGCGCTCGCTGGGCACGGCCGCAGTGTGCGGCGACAGCGTCGTGGAGCCGCCCGAGACCTGCGACGGTGACTGCCCTGTGAGTTGCGACGATGGCGATCCCTGCACGGTCGACACAATCACCGGTGATGCCTCGAGCTGTGATATCCGCTGTTCTCACGAGCCGATCATCGACTGTCGGGACGGTGACGGGTGCTGCGCGCCGGGTTGTGACGGCCAGAGCGACAGCGACTGTGCAGCGCGGTGCAGCAACGGCGTGGTGGAGCCGCCCGAGACCTGTGACGGCGACCTGCCCGGCCGACTGCGACGACCTCGACGCCTGCACCGTGGACCTCCGGAGCGGCGGCGCCGACACCTGCGACGTAGTATGCACCCACGACCCGGTGGTGGTATGCCAGGACGGAGATGGCTACTGCCCGGGCGGCGGCCTGGGCGCCTGCCACGCGCTCAACGACGACGACTGCGTGCCGGTCTGCGGCAACGGCTACGTGGACGCGGCCCTGGGCGAGCAGTGCGACGACGGCAACGGCGTGGACTGGGACGGCTGCACGGGCTGCGCGATCAGCGAGTTCCAGGTCAACACCTACACGCTCAACAGCCAAAACAAGCCTGCGGTCACCATGGCGGATGACGGCCGCTTCGTGGTGGCCTGGGAAAGCTGTGGCCAGGATGGGGACGGCAGGGGTGTGTATGCCCAGCGCTACGATGCACAGGAGGACCCCCCTTGGGAGAGGTCCGTGAGTATAGCCTCCCAGGATCCGCAGACATAGCTGAATGGGCACCAGCGCCCCGCTCGCCAGCGCCTCGGCGCTCGCCGCGCGAATCCGGCCCCAAAGTTGGCCCGGCACGAAACCCTGCCCTGAAGAGGTCACCGCTGATCTATACAACGGAAGAGCCCGGTCCAGAAAGTTAACAAGTCAACTGCGTCCCCTCTTGTGGCAGTATAGCCGGCCGAAGGAGAAGGTCATGACGAAGCCAATTCGCGCGCCAGCGCCCGAGGGTGTCTCGATGCACCGGGACGCGCACGGCGTTCCGCACATCATCGCCGGCTCGCTCCGGGGTGCCTACTGGGGAATGGGGTACTGCCACGCCCTGGACCGCAGCCTGCAGCTGGTGCTCATGCGGTTACTCGGGCAGGGGCGGGCCTGCGAGTGCCTCGAGGCCAGCGAGGAGCTGCTGGAGGTGGACCGCTTCTTCCGCCGCATGAACTGGAAGGGCCACATGGAGGACGCCCTGGCAGACCTGGAGCCCCAGACCCGGGACCTGCTCGAGGCGTACTGTGAGGGCATAAACGCGCGGTTTGCGAAGAAGAAGAGGACCTGGGAGCTGGCCATGGTGGGCCATCGGCCCGAGCCGTGGCGGGTCGAGGACACGATCCTCTTGTCCCGCATGACGGGCTACCTCACCCTGGCGCAGTCCCAGGCGGAGATCGAGCGGCTCCTCGTGGAGATGGTCCAGGCGGGCGTGGACGACGACCGGCTCGAGGCGCTGTTCGGGGGCAACCTCGAGGGGCTGGACCGGGACCTGATCGGGCGGGTGACCCTGGGCGAGCGCATCGTGCCCGCCGCGCTGAAGTGGCTGAGCCCGGCGCCCCGCGCCATGGCGTCCAACAACTGGGTCATCTCCGGGACGCGCACCCGGTCGGGCAAGCCCATCATGGCCAACGACCCGCACCTGGAGACGAACCGGTTGCCCTCGGTGTGGGTGGAGCAGGTCGTGGACCTGCCCGACAGCTATTGGCTCGGCGCGACCATGCCCGGCCTGCCGGCGCCGCTGGTGGGCCGCACGGCCCACCTGGCCTGGGGCGTCACCTACACCTTCGCCGACGCCGTGGACTCCTGGGTCGAGCAGTGCCGGGATGGCCGGTGTCGCCGGGGCGACGACCAGTGGGTGGGCTTCGAGACGCGCACCGAGACCATCCGACGAAAGAAACAGCCCGACGTCACCGTGACGTTCTACGAGAACGACCACGGGGTGCTCGATGGGGACCCCCACGTCGAGGGCCACTACCTGGCCACGCGCTGGGCGCCCAGCCAATCCGGCGCCGCGTCACTCAACGCCGCCTGCCAGATGTGGACCGCCCGCACCGTCGCCGAAGGGATGGAGCACCTCGGGCGCATCGAGAGCTCCTGGAACTGGGTGCTGGCCGACGACGCGGGCGACATCGGCTACCAGATGTCGGGGCTGGTGCCCCGGCGCGCCCCCGGCGTCACCGGCCTGGTGCCCCTCCCCGGCTGGCGATCGGACAATGACTGGCAGGGCTTCCTGGACCCTGCGGACCTGCCGCGGACCGTGAACCCCGACGAGGGCTTCCTCGTCACGGCCAACCAGGATCTGAACGAGCTGGGCGCGGCGGACCCCATCAACATGCCCATGGGAGACCATCGCGCCCGACGCATCGCGGACCTGCTCGGCCAGGCGGACCAGGCCACGACCGAGGACTGCGGGCGGATCCAGATGGACGTCTATTCCATCCAGGCGGCGGAGTTCCTCGAGGTGCTCAGGCCGCTGCTCCCGGACACCGACACCGGCCGACTCCTGGCCGAATGGGACTGCCGCTACGACCTGGGCTCCCGGGGCGCCGTGGCCTTCGAGCGGTTCTACAAGCTGCTCATGCGCGAGGTCTTTGCGCCGGGGCTCAGCCTGCCCGTGCACCGCCACCTGACCGACGCCACCGGTGTGTTCATCGACTTCTACCAGAGGTTCGATCGCATCCTGCTCTCCCAGACCTCCCCCTGGCACCAGGGGCGCACCCGGGAAGAGGTCTTCGGCGCCACGGCAAACCAGCTCCCCGAGCGGGTGGACACAACCTGGGGAGAGGCCAACCGGATCACGCTCACCAACATCTTCTTCGCGGGCAAGATGCCCCGGTTCCTCGGCTTCGATCGAGGCCCGATCCCCCTGCGCGGGGGGCGCGCCACACCCCACCAGGGCCAGATCTACCAGAGCGCCGGCCGCACCACGAGCTTCGCTCCGTCCCTGCGCCTCATCGCCGACCTGGCCACCGAGACGCTGCAGACCTCCATGCCCGGCGGGCCGCGGGATCGGCGGTTCTCGAAGTGGTACAACTCGGGCACCGCCGACTGGCTGGCCGGCCGCCTCAAGACCCTCACGCCCTCCAAGCCCGGCGACCGGAGGCTCCCCGGCTAATACCCCTGGCGCGCGACGTCCATGGGCGATAACCTGCCCAACCATGAGAGACTACTTCGTAGACAAGGTGGCGCTGGTCACCGGCTCGGCCCGGGGCATCGGGTATGCCATTGCCGAGCAGCTCGGAAGGCGCGGGGCCAGGGTGGTCCTGTCGGATGTGCTGGACGACGTCTTGGAGGAGTCCGCGGCGCGCCTGGCCGATGAGGGCGTCGACGTCTTCGCCGCCCGGACAGACGTCACCGATCCCGGCGCCTGCCAGGAGCTGGTGAACCGCACGGTCGCCGAGGCAGGTCGGCTGGACGTGGTGGTGAACAACGCCGGCATCTCCATCGTCGCGAACTTCGACGAGTGCGAGCCCGGCACCTGCCGAAAGCTCATGGACGTCAACGTCATGGGCTCGATGTACATGACCCACGCCGCCCTGGACGCGCTCAAGCACAGCCGGGGCCACCTGGTGTTCGTGTCGAGCGTGAGCGGCATCCGCGCCATCCCCACGGGGTCCATCTACTCCGCCTCCAAGGCCGCCCTGCGCAGCTTCGCCGAGTCCCTTCGTCTGGAGCTCAAGCCCCACGGCATCCACGTCGGGGTGGTCAGCCCGGGATTCACCCCCACCGAGGCCAGCAAGACCGTCCTGAGGGGTGACGGCACGCCCCGGCCCATCGACCGGCCGGCCCACGACACCCCCGAGTCCGTGGCCAACCAGACCCTGGCGCTCATCGAGGGCCGCGAACGCGAGCGCGTGCTCACCCCCCTGGGAAAGGCCACGCATGTCCTCCAGCGCCTCAGCCCCACCCTCGTCGACTACGTGCTCGGGGGCCGCGAGCTCAAAAACTGAGGCGCGCCGCCGCTCATCGGCCGGACCGAGCGGTGATTGACAGCGAGCCCGGCGCCAGTTATTGCTCAAAGGGTAGCAAACCCTCGGCCCACAGGAGTCCCAAGTGTCCAAGGCCCATGTGATTTTGCCGCGCGCGCTCCCCGTCCTGGCAGTGGTGCTGGTGCTCGGCGGCGCGGCGGCGTGCAGTGACGACGACGGCGACCCCGGAGCGGACGCCGGAGCAGACGCCCTGCCAGACACCGCGGTGGTCGACGCCGGGATCGACGCGGGCCCCGACGCCGAGGTGGTGGTCGGGCACTGTGAGGGCCTCGGCCTGCCGGAGCGGGCCTTCGTGGGCTCCACTGAGGACGCCTCGCTCTATTCGCGCGTCCAGGACATCACCATCCCCACCACCGAGGGCGACGTGGTGCTCAGCCAGATGTGGACGGGCTGCGACGTGTACCTCTTCATCCCGGACCACCCCCGGCAGAACAGCGGCTGGCCCATCGGCATCTGGGAGCGGGACGTGGAGGAGCTCTTCGAACGCCTGCCCCGGAACACCCACGTGTTCTTCGCGTCCATGAACGAGTTTCCTTCTTCCATCGTGACCTCCCTGGAGACGATCCAGGACGGCGTGGCCGCCGCGCTGCTGGCGCTTGGTCAACCCGACTACGACTGGTGGATCGATCGCGTGCACTACGTCACCGTGTCCGCCAAGGCGCTGGAGGGGGGGCTCGGCGACCTGATGGACTACCCCGGGTGGGGGCTGGGCATCGACCGGCTCCAGCGGATCCGCTACCTCGGCAGCTACGCCGACCTGACGCGCCTGGACACCTCCATGGGCTGGTACGCACCCAACCTGTCCATGGCGGCCAACGAGGCCATCTACTACAACTTCGAGGCCCTCCGGGAGGACCAGCTCGCCGCCCAGAACGCCACCGTGATCCCGATCCTGACCGGCGAGCTCGTGCCGGACGCCACCTCGTCGGACCATCGCACGACCGTGGACATCGACCTGCCTGACGCCGCCACCATGGCCGGGTTCGACACCATGACCCTGGACCTGCACCTGGGCTGCCAGGGCGGCGACGAGTACGGCGACTGCCCGGCCTGGGACTACATCGTGAATCTGTACCTGTGCGACGAGGGCGACCCGACCCAGTGCGCCACCGAGGTCGGCCGGTGGATCACCACCTACCACCGGGAGGGGCGCTGGGTGCACGACGTCTCCGCCCTCCTCCCGCTCATCGCCACCGGTGGGACGCGCCGCTTCGCCTTCTACTCCCAACAGCCCTACCACGCGTACCTGGACCTGCGGCTCTCCCACCAGGCCAAGCCCACCCGCCCCGCGGAGGTGCACTACCTCTTCTCCGGCGGGACCTTCAACGCCACCTACAACGACGCCTACGACCCAGCCGTCGTGCACATTCCGGCAGACGCCGCGAAGGTGGAGCTGGCAACGGTCATCACCGGCCACGGCATGGAGAGCCCGGGCAACTGCGCCGAGTTCTGCAACACCACCCACCACTTCACCGTGGACACCGTCGAGAACACCCTCGACTTCAACCCCTGGGTCAACATCCAGACGGGCTGCATGGACCAGGTGGATCAGGGCACCGTGCCGAACCAGTACGGCACCTGGTGGTACGGCCGGAGCGGCTGGTGCCCCGGCAAGGAGGTGCCCATGGTCATGACCGACATCACCGCCCAGGTCACCCCTGGCGCCGACGCCACCATCACCTACCATGGCTACTACCTCGGCAGCGACTACACCGGCTCGGCAGCCATCCGAATGACCTCCTGGCTCGTCGTCTCCAAGTAGCCCATCCCGACTGCCCCGCGCGCGCGAGGCAATGTACACGGCAACCCAGCCGCGGTATTCTGTTGACTCGGGAGGCAGAAAAATACGGGTCGGCAAATAGTTCTTTCAGCGCTGAGGAGGACGGCATGAGTGGCAGCAAAGTGCTTTGGACGGTGGCTTGTGTAGCGACGGTGATCTGCGCGGGTTGTGGGGACGACGACACCTCGGGGCCGTTGTGCGGTGACGGGAACCTGGACACGGGCGAGGTCTGCGACGGCGCGGACCTGGGCGGCGTGGACTGCGCGAGCCTGGGGCTGGGAGGCGGGACCCTCGCCTGCGCGAGCGACTGCGCCTCCTACGAGGTGGGCGGGTGCACGACGCAGGCGACCTGCGGCAACCGCGTGGTCGAGTACCCCGAGGTGTGCGACGGCACGAACCTGGCCGGAGACGACTGCACCACCGTGGGCGGCGGTTTCACCGGCGGGACCCTGGCCTGCAGCTCGGCCTGCGACGACTTCGACACCTCGGGCTGCACCACGAGCGGCGACGTGTGCGGGGACGGCGCGGCCAGCGGAACGGAGATCTGCGACGGGGCAGACCTGCAATTCAACGACTGCACCACCATCGGCATGGGCTTCGCTGGCGGCACCCTGGCGTGCAACGGGACCTGCGACGGCTGGGACACATCGGCCTGCACCGGCGCCGCCCAGTGCGGGGACGGAACCACCGACGGCAACGAAAAATGCGACGACGCCAACGGGACGAACGGCGACGGGTGCAACCCCACCTGTGACATGACCGGCACGGTGGCCACCACCGCGGGGACGGCGGGAGTCACCGGCACGGCCGACGGCAGCGGGGCCGCGGCGGAGCTCAACGCGCCCTCGGGCATCACCACGGACGGGACCTACCTGTACGTCTCGGATACGGCCAACTGCACGGTACGGCAGATCGATCTGTCCACCTGGGCCGTGACGACCCTGGCGGGCAACGCGGGCACCTGCGGCTTCGCCAACGGCGTGGGCGCCGCAGCGGAGTTCAACGTCGCCCAGGACCTGGCCCACGACGGCGGCTACATCTACGTGGCCGACACGGACAACCACAGCATCCGACGAATCGAAATCGCGACCGGAGACGTGACCACCGTCGCCGGGAACGCGAACAACGCGGGGACGGCCGACGGCGTGGGCAACGCGGCCCGGTTCACCGAGCCCCGCGGCATCACCACAGACGGCGTGAACCTCTATGTGGCGGACTTCGGCAACCATACCGTCCGCGAGATCGTCATCGGCACCTGGGACGTGACCACCATCGCCGGTCTGCCCGGCACCCCCGGAAGCGCGGACGGCACAGGGACCAGCGCGACCTTCAACTACCCGCGGTCCATCACCCATCACAGCGGCTATCTGTACATCGCCGATACCAACAACCACACGATCCGCCAGCTCCATCTGAGCACCGGCGCAGTGGTCACGGTGGCGGGCACAGCGGGCAACGCCGGCGCCGCCGATGGGGTAGGCGCGGCGGCCTCCTTCACGTCGCCCCGGGGCATCGCGGCCGACGCCGACAGCCTCTACGTGGCGGACCACGGCAACAACGCCATCCGCCAGATCCTCATCGGCACCTGGAGCGTGACCACCCTCTGCGGGGACACCGCCAGCGCCGGCTCCGCCGATGGCATCGGCACCGCCGCCACCATGGACGGCCCCTGGGGACTGGTCTTCGACCCCGGCCTCACCCAGCCCGGGCAGCGCCTCTACCTGGCGGAGTCGGGCAACCACATCGTACGAACCATCGACTGATCCATCGACAAGAGCCGGCTAGTCACCAGACCAGCGCACCGGGGCTGTGCGTTGGCACAGGTACGACGAGTCATACCACCTGTCGGAACGAGCTCGGGATCAGTCCTCGGGGGAGAAGCTTTCGATGCCGACGCCGCAGACCGGGCAGACCCAGTCCCTGGGGAGAGCGTCGAAGCCGGTGCCGGCGGCCACTCCGTTGTCGGGATCGCCCTCGGCCGGATCGTAGACGTAGCCGCAAATGTCACAAACGTACTTCTTCATGGTTCGGCTCCTTGGGGCTCGCGATTGCAGACGACCGCTACGACGACTACGCCTTCCAGAGGCCGTGCAGGTTGCAGTACTCCCGGACCGTGACGTTCTGGGCCGTCACCGGGAACACCGCCTCGGGAGCGGCGCCTGGGGAGAGGAACTGCCGGTAGGACGTGCCGTCGGCGATGAGCTGCACCCACTGGATGAAGTGCGCCTCCTCCATGGGATGGGCGACGCTGCCAACGGTCACACGGTAGCCGCCGTCCACCTTCTCCACCACGGGCACGTGCTTCTCCTGCGCCGCGTCCGTCGTGTTCTCCTCGAGCAAGTCCATGTCCTTGCCGCAGCACACCAGGGTGCCACCGCCCACGTGAACCACCTCGACGATGTTGCCGCACAGTGAGCACTTGTAGATCTGCAGCTTCTCGATAGCCATTGTTCGCTCCTTCGTTGAAGGTTCAAATACGGCGACGCACCACGCCCGCCGTCACCGCGCCGTCGCAGTCTTTTTACTTGAAATCCCCCGGGGGATCAAACCGTTCGGATGGTCTCCGACTCGTCCTCCAGCTCGTCCCACTGGCCCGCTGCGCGGTGCCGCTCGCACTCCGAATCCGCCAGGTTGCGCAGCCGGTAGGCCATGTCCCGCAGGATGCCATAGATGATCCCGCAGGAGTCGTCCGTTCGATCCCGGTCGCCCTCATCGGCAAGGGCCAGCATCTCCCGGGTCAGGCGGAGGGTGCGCAACAGGTTCTCATTGGCTTTCTGGGGCATCGCTCGATACTCGACTCGGCGCCCGAATCTGCAACGGGTGTGCCACCCACGCCGCAACCCACGGCGCGGCTCGGTTTCACTGGACCCTCGTGGCCTTGCCCGCCTGGTCTTCCGACGCGGGGAAACATGGTTTTGTCTCAGAACCTGTATCATGACACAGGTTTCGAGACACCCCATCGCCACCATGAGACAGCCCAGCGGACCTTTGCCCTGCCTGTAGCCCCCTGGAGCTCCGCCTGGAAGGCCGGGACGGATCTTGCATGGACCCCTTGAGTCGATGTCGACGCTGGAACCCGAAGACCACGAGCCCACGCTCGACCTGACGGAGCTCTTCTCCCACTACGAGAACCTGGAGCTGGTGCTGGAGTCCATGCCCGAGGCGATCATCGTGCATGACCTCGACCGCACGATCACGTTCTTCAACCGAGCGTCGGAGCGGCTCACCGGCCTGACCCGGGACCAGGTCCTCGGCGAGGACTGCCGCGGTGTGCTGGAGAGCGGCTTCTGCGGCAGCCGCTGCGCCTTCTGCACGGGCTGCCAGCCGACCTTCGACCAGGTCGCCTACCCCGTGGTGCTCACCCGGCCCGACGGCACCCGTCGCCAGGTGGAGATGACCATCGTGCCCATGAAGGACGCCGCCGGCTCGCTCCAGGGCGTTCTCGCCGCGGCCCGGGACATCACGGAGGTCACCGAGCTGCGCCGCGCCATGGAGCGGGAGCGGTCCTTCCGTGGCCTCGTGGGCCAGCACCAGCGCATGCGGGCGGTGTTCGACCTGGTACGCGAGGTAGCCCACACCGAGGTGCCCGTGCTGATCCAGGGCGAGAGCGGCACGGGCAAGGAGCTCGTGGCCTCGGCCATCCACCATGAATCGAGCCGAGCCGGGCGACCCTTCGTGGCCCTCAACTGCGGGGCCGTGCCCGAGGGGCTGGTCGAGAGCGAGTTGTTCGGCCACGTGCGCGGCGCCTTCACCGGCGCCGTGAAGACCAAGAAGGGGCGGTTCGAGCTCGCCAGCGGGGGCACGATCTTCCTCGACGAGGTGGGGGACCTCTCCCCGGCCATGCAGGTGAAGCTCCTGCGTGTGCTGGAGACCCAGTCCTTCGAGCAGGTGGGCGGGGAGCAGACCCTCGAGGTGGACGTGCGCATCATCAGCGCCACCAACCGCGACCTGTCCATCGAGGTGGCCCAGGGCCGCTTCCGCCGGGACCTCTACTACCGCCTGGCCGTGGTGCCCATCACCCTGCCCCCCCTGCGCAAGCGCCGCACGGACGTGCTGATCCTCGCCGATCACTTCCTGGCGAGGTTCTGCGCGGAGTCCGACCGCACGCCCCCCACCATCCACGAGTCAGCGGCCCGGCTGCTCATCGACCATCCGTGGCCTGGAAACGTGCGGGAGCTCATGAACGCCCTGCACTACGCCCTGGTGAAGACCCGCGGCGCGGTCCTCGACGCCTCGCACCTGCCCCCCGAGATCACCCGCGGACGGCTGCCCGCCCGCCGTCGCGCCGGCCGCAAGCCGAAGCTCTCCGCCGCGGACGTGCGAAAAGCCCTGAGCGAGTCCGGTGGCAACCGGGCCAAGGCCGCCCGCCTACTTGGCGTAGGGCGCTCAACGCTGTATCGTACCCTCGCGCGGACCTGACTGACGGCCGCGCCCGATGTTGCCGAGGAAAACCACAGATGAACTGTCCCAAGTGCAAGGTCGTGCAGATGCAACCGGCGACCTTCGAAGGCGTGGAGATCGACCGCTGTCCCCGGTGCGAGGGCATGTACTTCGACAAGGGGGAGCTGGAGCACATGCTGGAGAGCCGCTCCGCCGAAGGGCTCGACCGGCCGGAGTTCACCGTCCTGTCGGACAAACACGACATGATGGTGGGTCGCTGTCAGCGCTGCGACGTGGAGATGCACCCCATGGTGGGCCCCGCCAAGCTCCGCATCGACCGCTGCCCCAAGTGCGGGGGTATCTACCTGGATCAAGGCGAGCTCGCCGCCATGCGCGCGCAGTGAGGCCCCGCTCGGCAATGCGCCGGTCAGATCGGGTCGTTGCTGGTCTGGGCCTGAGCTACGTGAAGAGGCAGACCGCGCAGTCGCGGGAGTAGCGGATGAAGTCGTCGGCGTTCCAAACGATGACGCCGTCTATCAGGGTGGACTCGTCGAGCTCGAACATGTCGATGGACATCTTGCAGGCCACGAGCTCCACACCCTCGAGCTGAGCCATCTCCTGGAGCTCGGCCAGCGACGGGATGTCCGCCTTGTCGATCTTCTTCTTCATCATGCCGGTGGCCACCCGGCTCATTCCCGGGACGGCGCCCATGGGCCCGGTGGGGACGTATCGCGCCCGCTCGGGGCCGCCCTTTCTCACCATGTTGAGCCCGGCGAAGGAGTAGAAGACCTTGGTCTCCATGCCCTGGCGGACGGCGTTTATGGCCATCACGAGAGACGGGTAGGCCCCGTCCAGGGTGTCCTTCACACACACGAAGGCCGCCTTCTCCTTCTGCGGCTCGGCGACCCTTTCCTCCGACGCTCCATTCTTCACCAGACTCACCATCACGATACCTCCTGCTGCTGGTCCGCAGCGCTAGACTCGATTTCGGCTCGTTCTCGCTTCGGGAAAAGTGCGAAGTCGAGTTAGGCCCCGATCAGCAATTACCTGATCGCTCAGGCCGCCGAACCATCCCGGCTGGCTTTGTTGCCAGGCGGTTGTATATTCCCGATATACGCCCTTCTGGCGCCTCGCCAGCCGGGCGCCTCGACGCCCTGATCTGACCAGGTAATTACTGAGCGGGGCCTTAGAGCCGCTCGAAGGCCTTGGTGAGCTTGGCGCCCACCTGGTCGGCCAGGGAGGCGACCTCGGGGCGGCCCACGACCTTGAGCATCTCTTCGGGGCTCACCGCCGACGCGGTGACGGTCCCATCGTCCTCGGCGAACACCACCACGTTGCAAGGCAGCAGCAGGCCGATCATCAGCTCCTCGGTGAGCGCCTTGAGCGCCAACGGCGGGTTGCAGGCGCCGAGGATCTTGTAGCTTCGGAAGTCCACGTCCAGCTTCTTTTTCAGGGTCGCCTTGATGTCGATCTCGGTGAGCACCCCGAAGCCCTCACCTTGGAGCGCCTCGGTGACCCGGCCGACGGCCTCGTCGAAGTCAACCTTGCCGAGGCTCTTGGTGATCCCGTATTTCGCGTCCGTCACGATCCACCTCCACGTTCGCGGTCGCCGCCGGCGACCGGGGCTCTCCTGTCGGGACCCGACAGGCACCCGACGTTCACGTTGCCACGCCGAACCGCGGCAGAATCCACGTCTGCAGCGCGAACCAGCCCACGAAAACTATCAGTATCCACCAGGCGTCGTCCATCCATTGCCTCGCGGTCAGTTGGGTTGGCCATCGGCCAGGGTCTGATCCAACACCGCCGTGAAGTCCTGCTTGGGACGCGCGCCGATCAGCATCTGTTGAAGCGTGCCTTTGTGAAACAGCGCGACCGCGGGGATGGATTGGATGCCCATGGATCCGGCCACCTGCGTGTTCTCGTCCACGTTGACCTTCACCACCTTGACCTTGCCCGAGTACTCCTCGGCCACCTCATCCAGCACCGGCCCCACCATCCGACAAGGCCCACACCAGGGCGCCCAGAAGTCCACCAGAACCGGGACGTCACTCTCCCGAACGACCTCGTCGAAGTTATCGTCGGTTCCTGTCTCGATGGTCTTGCTCATTGGTCGTCTCCTTTTCATATCCAGATTCACTCATGGTCCACCCTCCGGCACCAGCCGAACCCTAGTGCACTCTGTGTGCCAGAAGGTGTTCCCGTTGAATTTCAAGCGTTTTTGCGAAGAAACGCGGCCCCGGCACGGGCAGAAACTGTTGCAAAACAACTCATTTGCAACTTGCGCAACAGTCTAGACACGTCCCGCCAGGCCCGAAGAATACTGGTCCAATGGAGTCATTCAATGATCATACTGTGGTGGTCGGAGCGCCAACCATGGGCTAGGAGCCTGCCGAGGTCCAGGAGAAACGGTCATGAAGTTCAGCATCAAGATCGATCCAGTCAGCGGCCGCCGATACATGACCGTGGACCGAAAGGGCGACCATGTGCTCGCACATCCGGCGGTGAACAAATCCACCGCGCACACGGCGCGGGAGCGGGACGAGCTCGACCTCCACGGCCTGCTGCCGCCGGGCGTGGCCACCATCGGGCAGCAGCTGGAGCGGGTCTACAGCAGCTATCAGCTCAAGACCACGCCCCTGGGCCGCTACATGCACCTCACTGCGCTGCAGGATCGCAACGAGACCCTCTTCTACCGGCTGCTCCAGGAGCACATCGACGAGATGATGCCCGTGGTCTACACGCCGGTGGTTGGCGAGGCCTGTCAAAAGTTTTCGCACATCTACCGCCGCCCCCGCGGCCTCTACGTCAGCTATGAGCAGCGCGACCACATCGAGAGGCTCCTGCGGAACTTCGGGCGCGACCACGTGGCGATCATCGTGGTCACCGATGGAGAGCGCATCCTCGGCCTGGGCGACCAGGGGGTGGGCGGCATGGGCATCCCCATCGGCAAGCTCAGCCTGTACACCCTCTGCGCCGGGATTTCCCCGCACGCCACCCTGCCCATCACGCTGGATGTGGGCACCGACAACGAGGAGCTCCTCTCCGACCCGCTGTACGTGGGCCAACGCCACAAGCGAATCCGCGGCGACGCGTACCAGGCCTTTGTGGACGCCTTCGTCGCGGCGGTGCAGCGGGTGTTCCCCAACGCCGTGCTCCAATGGGAGGACTTTCACAAGGGCAACGCCATCAGGCAGCTCGATCGGTTTTCGGACCAACTCTGCACCTTCAACGATGACATCCAGGGCACCGCCGGCGTGGTCGTGGCGGGGTTGTACAGCGCCCTGCGACTCACGGGGCGGCCCATGAAGGAACAGCGCGTGGTCTTGGCCGGCGCGGGCGCCGCGGCCCAGGGCATCGGCAAGCTGATCGTGACGGCCATGGCGGAGGACGGCCTCAGCCACGCCGAGGCCGTCGGCCGGATCTACACCGTGGACAGCCGCGGGCTGGTCACCCGGGCCCGGGAGACCCTGGAGGAGTTCAAGGCCACCTTCGCCCGCCCCGCGGACGAGCACAGCGGCTGGCAGGTCGACGACGCAGGTCGCATCACCCTCGTGGAGACCGTGCGAAACGCCCGCCCCACGGTGCTGCTGGGCACCTCGGGCACGCCCGGCACCTTTGACGAGCCGGTGGTGCGGGCCATGGCCGAGTGCAACGACCAGCCCGTCATCTTCCCCATGTCCAACCCGACCTCCCGGTCGGAGTGTACGCCTCAGGAGGCCCTGCGCTGGTCAGACGGCCGAGCCATCCTCGCTACGGGCAGCCCCTTCGATCCGGTGGACCACGGCGGCGAGCGCCACCGCATCGGCCAATGCAACAACGCCTACATCTTCCCCGGCGTCGGCCTGGGCCTCACAGTGGCCCGCGCCCGCCGGGTCACCGACACCATGTTCCTCGACGCGGCCAAGGCCCTCGCGGCGAAGGTCACCGACGCGGACCTCGCCGACCGCGCGGTGTACCCCGAGCTGCACCGCATCCGGGACTGCTCCCTCGCGGTGGCGTGCGCAACGATCCGCAGGGCCGTATCCGAAGGCCACGCCGACGCGGACATCATCGAGGACCTCGAGAAGACCGTACGCCGCGCCATGTGGGTGCCCGAGTACCTGCCCGTGCGATACGAGCCCTAGTGTCCCGCGGGACACGAGCCTGCCACCAGGCGTGTGTGTCATGAAACACAAACGTACCGAAACCAAATCGGCACAGCCAAGTCACGGGGCACCCCGTCCGTAACATCATGTTATTACTAGCATGTTCCCAGCTCCTCGCGAATGGGCCGCACCTGGGGCTTGTCTCACAATGACTCGTGGGCCAGTCTTGCCGAGCAACGGTTGGACCCGGGACCTGCGCTCTGCGGCCACTCCGCCCGGTCGGGGCGGTGGCACGTTGCTTGCTTGAGCAACCGGCGAACGACGCGCGAGGTCAATGACGTCCCCGCCCAACCGGTTCACCAATCGACCGAGGAGAATCCAGATGACCATGTTCTGTTTCCAGTGTGAGCAAACCACCAAGGGTGTCGCCTGTACGGGCCTCAAGGGCATCTGCGGCAAGGACCAGGAGACGGCGGTCCTGCAGGACGTCCTGGTGGAGATGGTCAAGGGCCTGTCGGCCTGGGCCCATCGAGCGCGCGGAGAGGGCGTGGTGGACGACGAGATCAACCTGTTCACCATCGAGGCGATGTTCTCCACGATCACCAACGTGAACTTCGACGCCGACAAGGTGGCCGCCCTGGTGGCCCGGGGCGCGGAGCTCAAGCAAAAGGCCCGAAGGCTGTACGAGGACGCCTGCGCCAAGGCCGACAAGACCCCGGAGACCCCCAGGGGCGCGGCCACCTGGGCTCCCCCCGCGGATCGAGCCGCTCAGGTCGCCGAGGGCGAGAAGATATCCATCTCCACCCGGCAGGAGGGGCGGGGTGCGGACATCGCCGGCCTCGAGGAGCTGCTGGTCTACGGCATCAAGGGCATGGCGGCCTACTTGGACCACGCCCAGATCCTCGGCCAAAGTGACGACGCCACCTACGCGTACATCCACGAGGCCATGGACTTCATCCGGGAGCCCCACACGGTTGACGAGCTCCTGCCCATGGTGCTCAAGTGCGGTGAGGTGAACCTGCGCGCCATGGAGCTGCTGGACTTCGCCAACACGGGCGCCTATGGCCACCCCGTGCCCACCGCCGTGCGGATCGAGCCGATCCAGGGCAAGGCCATCCTGGTGTCTGGCCACGACCTCAAGGACCTCAAGGCCCTGCTCGAGCAGACCGAGGGCAAGGGCATCAACATCTACACCCATGGCGAGATGCTGCCAGCCCACGCCTACCCGGAGCTCAAAAAGCACGAGCACCTGGTGGGCAACTACGGCGGCGCCTGGCAGAACCAGCGCAAGGAGTTCAACGCCTTCCCCGGCGCCATCCTCATGACGACCAACTGCATCCAGAAGCCCAAGGAAGACTACAAGGCTCGAATCTTCACCACGGGGCTGGTGGCCTGGCCCGGCGTGACGCACACGCCGAACCAGCAGTTCGGCCCGGTCATCGAGGCGGCCCTGGCCGCGGACGGGTTCGCCGCAGACGGCGAGGACAAGACCATCACCGTGGGCTTCGGCCGCAACGCGGTGCTGGGCGTGGCCGACACGGTCATCGAGGCCGTCAAGAGCGGCGCCATCAAGCACTTCTTCCTCATCGGCGGCTGTGATGGCGCCAAGCCGGGGCGCAACTACTACACCGACTTTGCCCAGGCCGTGCCCGACGACAGCGTCATCCTCACCCTGGCCTGCGGCAAGTTCCGCTTCAACAAGCTGGATTTTGGTGACATCGGCGGCATCCCGCGGCTGGTGGACATCGGCCAGTGCAACGACGCCTACTCCGCCATCAAGATCGCCGTGGCCCTGGCCGACGCCTTCGAGACGGACGTCAACTCCCTGCCCCTGTCGATGATCCTGTCGTGGTACGAGCAGAAGGCGGTCTGCATCCTGCTCACCCTGCTGCACCTGGGCATCAAGAACATCCGTCTGGGCCCCACCCTCCCCGCCTTCGTGACGCCCGCGGTCCTCGATGTCCTCGTGGACACCTTCAACATCGCCCCGATCACGACGGTGGACCAAGACCTCGAGGCCTGCCTGGCCTGAGTTAGCGTCTGGCGGAAAACAAGTAAACGATGCAGGACGTCGAGGCGCCCGGCTCGCGAGGCGCGCCGAGGCGAATACTTATTGATATGCAACGAGAAGCAACGAAGCGAGCCGGGATGCATCGGCGTTGTGGGCGATCGAGTTGTTTTCCGCCAGTCGCTTAGATGGGAACGATCTAGCTGGAGGCCTCGGCGACCAGCTTCTTGGCCCGACGCCGTGCCGCTGGGGTGGAGAACAGCTTCCGGATGGCAGCCGCCTTCAGGGACGCCATCTCCGACCCATTCGCCTCCGCCAACTTCACCAGCGCCGAGGCATCCAACACCACCGCCCGCTCCTGCTCCGCGCCCTCGACCTCCTTCCCGCGCACCAGCCCCAGCACGATCCCCGCGGTCTCCGCGTCCACGTCCGCCCGCTCGAGGACCCGCCGCGCGTGCCCCGGCGTCTCCAGGTCCCCCAGGAGCGACGCGGCGAAGACCACCTTGGGCACGCCCTCCTCCTCCAGCAGCAGCTCCTGCGCCTGCGCCACGACCCGCATGCCCCGCCGCACCCCAGGGTCGTTCTCTCCCACCACCGCCCGCACCGCGGACACGAGGCTGTCGAGGACGGACACCCGGTCCAGCGGCGTGTCCTCTTCTGTCAGCAGCACGTCACCGAAGCACTGCTTCGCGTACTTGCACCACTCGGCGCAGCCCACGTCGATGCTCGGGTTCCTAAAGCGAAACCCGCACTTGGTGCACCGTCGGGTGGCCTCGTCCTTGAAAAACTCCACCAACGTCCCACAGGCGGGACACGGCACATCGAAGATCGCGTCCGGGCCCCAGTAGCGGCTGTCTTGTCCAGGACACTTCATGCATAAAGCTCCTTGCCGACCCTCTACCCTTAGCTGCGCCAGACCCACCCGTCCAGGGTGTTTGTACCATGCAATCGGCGTACCGCGCCCCGGTAGTCACGAGCCGCCCTCCAGAAACCACTTGTCACCCAGGGTCACCCCGGTCCTGCGGTCCCACCTCTCGGACCACGGATTGCGAGGAGACCCGGGATCGACGCTTCACCCTGTTTTTCGGCTCCAATGGCTCGGAGGGCACGGGCCTGGGTCTGTACATCGCCAACCGTATCGTGCAGCAGCACGAGGACCGCATCGGCGAGAGCCTCAAGAACTACCGTTGTGAGACGATGACGAGGACCGCGGCTGGTGAGGACCGCGGCTCAGAGGGCCGCCTCGAGGGCGTCGACCTTCTGCTCGATCTCGGCGAGCACGCCCTTGTTGCTGAGATCCTCGAGCGTATAGGCCGTGAGGACCGTACGCATGTTGGCGCTGAGCAGGCGGTAGATCAGGCGGGCTGGGCACTCCGCCGATCGCTCGCAGGTCTGCGGTGATTGCACGCACTCCACCAGGTTCACCGGTCCGATGGTGGCCTCCACGATGTCCAGCAGGGGGATTTCCGCCGGCTCCTTGGAGAGCTGATATCCACCGTGGCGACCCTTTGTGCCGATGAGAAGGCCAGCGCTCTTGAGGGGCATGACGATCTGATCGAGGTACCGCCGGGAGATACCGGTCCGTCCGGCGACGTCGTTGAGCTGTATCGGGCGCTCTTGGTGGATGCGCTCGGCGATGTCCAGGAGCACGCGGATGGCGTACCTGGCACGGGTTGAGAGTTTCATAAAGAAAACCGGGCGAATCGCTTCCACCGCCGCGAATTCGGCGGCGACCAAACTCCGATCGATTCGCGCATCCTTTTGCGACATAGTAGTGTTGGGAGGACGGTGCGACAAGGTTTTTCTTACTCTTGTGATGGGGAAACGATGTAATATCACCTCGGTCTGCGCGCCCGGTGCTCACCAGAGGCTAGCTCCACGCCCGCGTAGAACCTCGCCACCAGCAGGTCGTTGAGCCAAAGGGCGACCGCGAGGATCACGGGCACTGGTCGAATCAGGATCACGAAGTCTGGTCCCGGCGAGAGCGACCGGAGCTCATGCCACCTGGGTGTCGCCGCGGATGCCCACCTGGGTCAAGGCGGGCTGGAGATCCTTGCCGCTGGCCTCCAAGGCCGACTGCACCAGGCGCACCAGACCGGCACAGCAGGGGACCTCCATGAAGGCCACCTCCACGCTCCTTATCTCGTTGAGCTGGAAGATGGCCGTGAGCTTGTCGAGGTAGGCCGAGGTGTCGTCCAGCTTGGGGCACCCGACGACCAGGGTCCGGCCGGCCAGCATCTCCTGGTGAAAGTCGGGCTGGGCAAAGGGCACGCAGTCCGCGGCGATGAGAACCTTGGCCTGGTGGAAGAAAGGCGCCTGGACCGGCGTCAAGTGGAGCTGCACCGGCCAGTTGGTGAGCGCCGAGGGCGCAGTGCCCGGCGGGGAGGCGCCAGGGACCGAGCCCGGGCCGGCCGTGGGCGCCATCTGCCCCAGGGGGTTCATCTGCCGCATGGCCGCGCCGGGGCAGCTGGCCCCAAGAGCGTGGTCATGCCCAAGCCCATGCCCGTGACCAGGACCGCCGGGCGCCATTCCCAGGGACGCTTTCTTCAGGTCGCGCAGCTTCTCCAGGTGCGCCGCCACGGCCTTCTCGTCAAACTCCGCCGCCTCGCGCTCATCGATTGTGATGGCCCCCTGCGGGCACTCGCCCAGGCAGTCGCCCAGGCCGTCACAGTAGCTATCGCTCACCAGCTTGGCCACGCCGTCGATGATCTGTATGGCGCCTTCGTGGCAGGCGTCCACGCACAGCGCGCAGCCGTCGCACAGGTCTTCGTCGATGGTGATGATCTTGCGCGTGGGCATGTCTCGTCTCCTGGATGCAAAGTACAGTTGTCTAGTCGACTATGCAATGCCCATGCCAGCGCAACCCACCTTGAGCTCTCGAGGCATATCAGGTAGAAAAAACGCCACTCAACGAAAGTTGAGCCGCATAACCACCGAAACAAGGAGGGGATCGCTGACCAGGGCGCTCGACTTCTCCGCTGTGTGATGTGCATGGCGGTGCAGTTGTTTCTGCATGAGCGCATCGACCTCTCGGCGTTGGGAGTAGCTACTCCAAACACCGAGAGGTCGATACCCCTGGATCGCCGACGGCGAGCGGTCTAGCGGTCCAGCGATCCAGCGATCCACTTTCCACCCCAGAAGTGGCTTCGAAGCGAAAGCGCGACAGGCGCGTCGGATGTGCACTGCCAGATCTGGCGGTCGTACCGGGTGTACTACCCCAGATTTGGTGGTGTGCAGACGGCGTCCATGGCGCGGTTGCAGCCGATGTCCACTTCTGGGGTGGGAGCTTACTAGTCACGGGCAGACCTTGGGCCTCGAATTTGACGAATTCGTCGATTCGAGGTCCCCCGTCTGGTGTACGTTCGTTGCGCAGCGCGGTGCCACTTTTTGCACCGAACACCGAGGGCGGGTCTCAAAAAAGGCGCCACATTCCGGCCCTGGACTGGTTGGCAAGATCGTTGCACAGTAGATCGGGTGACACATTGTGGCGGAGTAACGAATATGCATCATCCGAACAAACCCTGCCCCTCGGGATTCCCATCGACGGCACTATCGCTGGCCGCAACGCTGATGTTGTTGGCCCTGTCCACCGTGGCGGCGTGTCCGAGCGACTCGGTGGGTGCCACGCCCAGGGAATTTGGCGAGGGGTGCTGCACCCAGCCCACTTTCCCCAACGGGCAACCCTGCGACCTGGGCGCCTGCGCCGAAGGCCTGGAGTGCTACGTGGTGCCCATGGGCCCCAACTCCACCCGCGGAGTTTGCACTACCAGCTGCGCCCAGGACCCCTGTGACTCCCCCGAAGCCACCTGCTTCTTCGACCGCTGCCTGCTGCTGTGCGACCCTGGCCCCAACCCACCGGCAGACCAATGTCCCGACGACCTCGCTTGTCGGCTGGTTCAGTCCGAGGGTTTCTGCATCCCGTGAGCGTCGTCTGGATGCGGGCGTGATCGAAGCCGTAGCGCCTCGCCGACGCCGTCGGTCCAGTGGATCTGCTGGGCCAGGTCGAGGGCCTGGTGGGCGAGGTCGGGACGACGGCCAGGGTGATTTGACGCCAGGAGCAGCAAGCACTCGGCCACGCTCCGCCGATCTCCCAGCCTCTTGAAGGCGGCCAGAGCCTCGGAGCAGTGTTCGTCGATCAGCCCGAGCTGGTCGTGCTCGTCGCAGAGGCGGGCCAGTGCCAGGTGGCCACGGGCCTGACCCACCAGGCTCTGCTCACGCTCGGCGTGGTGCAGGGCCAAAGACGCCATCTCCACCGACCGGGGCAGGTCGTCCAGGGCGCTGTGTGCCTCGGCGGCACGGGCCAGGAGCTTCCAGAATCCACGGGGCGGTGAGGTGGACTGCGCGCCGTCGCCGCCGGTCACAAGCGAGATTCCCTCGTCGAGCTCGTGGGCAGCGGACTCATGGCGACCAAGCCGACCGAGCACGTCGCTCAGGTCCACGTACATCTCCGAGACCAGGGCTGCGCTGTCGGCGCCCTGGGCCTGGGTCATCGCCAGCCGCATGGCCCCGAGCCCCTCATCCGGGAGGCCGCGCTCCACCAGGAGCTTGGCCAGGCCGCGCTGCAGCCGGGCCCGCAGGGTGGGATGTCGGGCGCTGATGGCCAGCGCCTCCTTGTAGGTCATCTCGGAGGCCAGGTAATGCCCCGAGCGCCGCAGGGAGTCGCCCAGCTTCAGGGAGATGAGGGGGAGGAGCTCGTCCTCCTCCCCCAGGAGCAGATCCCAACGGGCGATGTCCAGAGCGCGACGATAGTGAGCAGAAGCGCCCTCGTCGTCGAGCCAGAAGCCGGCGACCTCTCCGGCCTCCAGGAGCAGCTCCAAGGCTTCGGAGCCCAGGTTCGCGTCGGCGGCGTGGCGAGCCCGCTCGATGACCCCGGCGCCTTGGGCACGGAGCCGCCTGTACAGCTCGCGGTTGATGGACTGCCTCGTGCCGGGATCGGTCAGGTCGCGCACCACCGACGCCAGGGTCGAGCTGCTCATCTCCAGGCGCCCGCCCTCCTTGCCCACGAAACCCGCCGCGGTGAGCTCCTCGATGGCCTGGGCAAGCTCCACGGCGTCGGGTAGCAGCTTCATGACCAGGTGGATTTTGGCGCGATCGCCTGTGATGCACAGGGTCTGCAGCAGCCGCAGGCCAGGCTCCGAAAGGTGCGCGACGCGCGCCCGCACCACCTCCCTCAGGTCGCCGTCGGGCAGGGTGCCGCCCCCGGCGACCAGCAGCAGCGCCTGGTCTACGCAAAGCGCGTTGCCGCCCGTGCGCGACAGGAGGCCGCGGGCCAGGCCGGCGCTGTCCTCGTGGTGCGGCACAGCTCGGGAGGCCAGCTCCTCCAGGACAGGTAGGCCCAGGGGCCCCAGGTAGACGCTCGCGTGGGCGCCGTCCCCAGGCAGAACCGATCTGCGAGTCGTGAGCACCAGCTTCACGGACCCGGGGACCACGGACTCGGCGAGCCCCTGCACGAAGCGCAGGGACGCCCCGTCGAGCTGGTCCACGTCGTCCACCATCAAGCAGTAGCCCTGGCGCGCCCTCTGGGAGGAGAGCAGTGCCCGCGTGGCTGCCGCCCGGGTCTCACGGGTGCGCACCTCAGACGAGGCCACCTCGGCGGTGCGGGTCATGCCGAAAAGATCCACGAGCCCTGAGACATCCTCGGGAACCAGCCCCGCCCCGATGGCGCGCCGCCGCAGGACGCTGGGCTCCGGACTCTCGCTCCCCAGGCCCAGCACCTGGGCCACCGCCCGTCGGATGGGGTACCACGGCGTGCGCACCAGGCTCGGATCCGCGCCCACCCGGACGAAGCGCCCCGCCACCTTTCCGGCGATCCTTTTCAGGAGGACGGACTTTCCACTTCCGGGCTCCCCCACCACCTCCAGCACCGTGTCGCTCGACGCCAGGAACCGGTCCACCTCCCGGAGCTCCCTGTCACGACCGAGGTAGGGCTTGGCGCGCAGCCGCAGGGTGGTCCTACGCGGATCCTCCGAATCCTGCACCGAGCCGTGCAGGGTCACCGCGGTGGACGCGTCCGAGCCCCGAGCGACCTCGCCGTCCCCGTTGGGCTCCGTCGTGACCGACTCCTCCGACAGGGGGTCGTGCGGGGACTCTGGCGAGGCATCGGAGGTGACCGTGTCGGCGGCGATCGCCCCCGAATGGGCCGGCCGGAAACCGCACCCGGAGCAGTAGGGCGACCAGGGCGTGTCCGGACGGTCGCGGCAGGAGCGGCAGGGGACTTTGGCTCGACGCATCCCCTCCAGGCTGGTGAACAGGGCGCCTCGCAGGTCGGACGCGCTGGCGTACCGATCGTGGGGATCCTTGGCCAGGGCACGCTCCAGGACCCGCTCGAGCTCCACGGGGTAACCCATGTCAGGGGCGACCGTGCGGAGCGGCACCGGGGTGGCGTGCAGCTGCTGAGCGAGGATCTCCACCATGGTTTTGGACGTCCACGCAGGCCGGGAGGTCAGCAGCTCGTACAGGACCAGGCCGCAGGAATACAGGTCGCAACGCGGGGTGGCCTGGTCGCCACGGATCTGCTCCGGCGCCATGTACGCCGGCGTACCGGCGGCCTCGCCGTGACGCGGGGCCTTCCCTGGATCGTCCGCACCCTCTTCGATGTCGACCAGCTGTGCGATGCCGAAGTCGAGCACCTTGACGAAATCCTCCCCAGAGCGCAGGGGCATGACCATGATGTTGTCCGGCTTGATGTCCCGGTGCACCAGCCCCACCGAATGCGCCTCCTCGATCGCTGCCAGGAGCTGGTGGAAGATGGCCAGGGCGCGGCCCAGGGGCAGCGCCTCGTCGCCTCCCAGCACCTCGCTGAGCAGCTTCCCGCGGATGAACTCGCTCACGATGTAGACCATGCCGCCAGGCGTGTGGCCGTAGTCGGTCACGGAGATGATGTGCGGGTGGCTGAGCCGGCTGGCCAGCCGGGCCTCATCCTCGAAGCGACGCTGGCGCCGGGGATCGTCGCTCGCCGGCTTCATGAGCTTCACCGCCACGTCGGTCTTGAGGGTGCGGTGGAGGGCGCGGTACACCCAACCCATGGCGCCCTCCCCCACGGGCTCCACCAGCCGATACTTCCCCGCCAGCTCCAACCCCACAAGCTCCCCTCCACCACGTTGCGCCATGGAATGGAGCTCTTCACCACAACGCACGCAGCTCAGGGCATCGCCTGGACTGTCCATGTGGCAGGATTCACAGATCTTGATGTTCGCCAAGCCAACCATGATCTCCGTGGAATCGAATCTTCTCCCAGGTGTAGTATAAGCAACATCTACCAAATCGGTAGGCTATAAATCGGGAAACACTGGGGTCGGGGTCAACTTGTTGACTCTTTTCTCAGGCGAACGAGTGATTTTGCCCAATGGGATTCAGGGCGAGGGAGGGATGGGTCGCGGTGTTCGTAGTCTCGAAAAGTCCAGACACATGGTACTAGCTCGAGATTTCGAACCCCGTCCCCTATCCCTCCACAACAAAGTGCTTGACAGGCTACTGGTGATATGGTTGACTTATTTAATGGTTGAACCAATACACCTTCCAACCTCTACGAAACAGCGCCTCGGAGGTCCCCTGCGCCTCGAAAAACCCATGAGGAGAGCCATGAACAAGAAACTGATGACAGTGGTCCTGGGAGCCCTGGTGGCGGCGACCTGCGGACCGGACTTGCTCGGCTGCGCCCCGCAAATCATCGATGTCGGCAGCGACCCCGACATCGACGCAGGCAGCGACCCCGACATCGACGCGGGCAGCCGGGACGATGGACGGATCGACGTCCCGAGCCCGGACGCCGGACACCAGGACGCGGCATCGCTGGCTCCGACTTGCGGCGACGGCGTCATGGAGGGCCAAGAGGAGTGCGACAACGGCCTGGGCAACAGCGACACCGCACCCAACGCCTGCCGCCTGGACTGCACCCTGCCCAGCTGTGGAGACGGTGTCATCGACCCGGACAACGAAGAGGAGTGCGACGCCGGCGAGGGCAACGTCAACACGCCCGAGGCGGCCTGCCAGAGAAACTGCCGGGTGCCATCCATCGTGTCGCTCGGTGTCTCGGCCCGCTACTACAACATCGTCAGTGACAACAACGACGCCGTCCACATGGTCTGGGTCGAAGGAATCCTCGGCAACAATGTCTACTACGGACAGATCGTGGATGGCGCCGTCCCGAACCGTGAGCTCACGCCGGCCGCCGGAGTCAACAGCACCAAGCACCGGCCCAGCATCGGTGTGAAGCCGGACGGCAGCGAGGTCCACTTCACCTGGGTCTCGCCCAACGCCACAGAGCCCTACCTGATCAAGGACTGCTGGCGCAGCTCCAGTGGTGTCTGGTCGACCGACACCGTCCACGACTTTTCGCCCGCGGGTCGAAGTGTTCAGTTCCCGTCCATCGTCGTCGACCTGCACGGCGTCGCTCACTGCACCGCCTCGGACTGGACCATGGCGAACACCGACATGCCCATCGCCTACTTCCGGAAACCCGCGGGAGGTGTGTGGACGCGCCAGGGAGACCTGGCTTCCGCCACGGAGCACAACCGCGAGTCGACCATGTTCGTGGATCCGGCGGGGGGCGTCCACGTGACCTGGACCATCGACAAACTGTACCTCAAGTACCGCTACGCGCCCTCCGGAGGAAATCTGGCCAACAGCCCCACCCTGGACGTTCCGGACGATCACCTCAGGAATCGATGGAGCGAGATCTTCGTGGATCGCCAGGACAACGTGCACCTGGTGTCCCTGTCGTACGAGAACCCCGGATCGCTGACGTTCGCCAACCACACGAGCATGGCGCTTGGGGCATCGGCCTTTCCGATGCTGGTCGACACGAGCGCCGAGCCGTTCACCACCCTGGAGTACATTCCGTCGCCGGTCGTCGGGGCGGTGTCGGAAAACGGCGTGGCGGTCGCGTTGGTGGAGATGTTCTCGAATGTCCACTATCAGACCAAGGTCGACGGCGCCTGGGCGACGTATACGCTGGATGAGACCGCAGCGGTGCTGGAGCACTCCCGAGTGGTCATGGCCACGACCCAGGACTCGGCCCATCTGGTGTGGCGCGGAGGCGATGGGACCCTCCGCCTCGCGACGTACGCCTTGCTCGACCTCAGCGTGACCTCCCCGGGCGGGGGCGAGTCCTGGCCCGCGGGCAGCCCACAGACGATCACGTGGAATGCGGCGGGACTGAGCGGCGACGTCAAGCTCCTGCTGTACAAGAACGACGTCCGAGTGGGGACAATCGCGACCCAGATTCCCGCGACCCAGAAATCCTACTCGTGGGCAGTGGGCTCCCTGGTGGGCGAGGCAAACGCCGCGACCAACGCGGGGTACAGGATCCGAATTCGAACGGCAGACGGCCGGCTCGTTGACCAGAGCGACGGTGACTTCTCCATCGTATCGCCATGAAGAGCGAAAATTGACCCGAATGACGCCACCCGGTATGCTGCTTGAATGGTTGAGCCAGCGCACCAGTAGCCATGGAGCGGAGGCCGCCATGATCGCAAACCTCTCAACAAGGCGTGAGGAGTCACGGATGGCTAAACCGTCGAAGGACAAGGCCCGGAACGCACTTGCCGACACCTTTGGAGACGAGTGGTCCGGCTCGCTCCGCGCCCCCAGGACCGTGGACCTCATGACCAACAGGCTTCGCGAGAACATCCTGGCGGGTTCCCTGGAGGTGGGCAGCCTCCTGCCCGCGGAGCGCGTCTTGTCGACCAATTTCGGTGTCAACCGCCACACCGTGCGCTCGGCGCTGGCGCGCCTGGAGGCCGAGGGGCTGATCATGGTCCGGCAGGGCGACGGGGCGCGCGTGCTGGACTACCGGCTCCACGGCAACCTGGACCTCATCGTCCACCTGGCCGAGCCCCTGCGCGACGTCCGAGGGATACTCGAGCTCAGACGCGCGGTCTTCGTGGAGGTGGTTGGATTGGCCTGCGACCGGGCCCCACAGGAACGGATGGCCGCCCTGGAGACGCTGGCGCTGAGCCAGGAAGCCGAGCGCGCACGAAGCGTATTCGTCGAGCGCGATCTCGACTTTGCGCGCGAGGCGATCCGCGCGGTCGACAACCTGCCCATGGAGCTGCTCCACAACACCATCGCGACGTACTTCCGCGCCCACCCGGAGGTGGCCGCGATGGTGTTTCGCGATCTTGACGCCATCCGTCCCCTCTATGGCCTGACGATCTCTCTTGTCCGAGGCGGGGATTCACAGCGGGCGCGGCACGAGATCCACGAGCACATTGCGCAGGTGGATCAAAAAACCATGGAGCGCATCGAAAAACGCTGACCTGCAAATTTCACCGGATGTCGTGCGATCGCGAAGGACTCTGGTTTCTCGGGGTCTTTCGGGACCGAGCGGAATACGAGCCGTACTTGCGAGGGCGCGGGAGGTCCCTGGGGGACCAGGGGACGAGCGAGGGCGCGGCAGACTGGCGAGATTTGCAGACGAGTCACCGGCCACCAGGGCCCCCCTGGTCGCGCGGCTCCGCTGGCGATATCGGGGCTCAAATGGTACTGTTGAGGCGTCTTCGAGAGGCGTCGCAACAGTGTCCCGTAATCACCAACGCATAGGTGTGGAGGTTGGCGGCAGGTCGCCGGCTGGCCACGCGGCGTCTGGACACCTCGAGCCGGAAGAGACTCTGGGCATGGACACTGCCCAGCGCTTCGGCCGCTACGACATATTGATGGAGATGGCCATGGGGGGCATGGCGACCCTCTACCTCGCCCGCATTGGTGGACTGGAGGGCTTCGAAAAGCTGGTGGCGCTCAAGCGCATCCACGACCAGCTCACCTGTGAAGAGCAGTTCACCGAGATGTTCCTGGACGAGGCGCGGATCGCCGCGAAGATCCACCATCCCAACGTCGCGACCGTCTTCGACATGGGGCGCGTCGAGGGCAAGCTCTACCTCGCCATGGAGTATGTTCACGGAGAGCCCCTGAACCGCCTCGTTGGCACGAGCATCAGGCATGACGGGGGGCTGACCTGGCACCACGGGATGCGGATCGTCGCCGACGCCGCGGCCGGGCTGCACGCGGCCCACGAGCTCACCGACGCCTCGGGTGACCTCCTCGGCGTGGTACATCGGGACGTCTCTCCACACAACATCCTGATCAGCTATGACGGGCACGTGAAGGTGATCGATTTCGGCATCGCCTATGCGGCCGAGCGGCTGGCCAGCACCAACACCGGAACGGTCAAGGGGAAGGCCGCGTACATGTCTCCGGAGCAGACCATGGCCCTCCCGGTGGATCGTCGCTCGGATGTCTTCTCGCTGGGGATCATCCTGTGGGAGGTGGTGCTCCAGCAGCGACTCTTCCGTCAGGACAGCGAGGCAGCGACGCTGCTGAAGATTCGTGATGGGGTGGTTCCCAAGCCTCGAACGATCCTCCCTGACCTGCCCCCGGAGGTCGAGGAGATCATCGTCAAGGCCCTGGCCTACGAGCCCGAGGACCGGTACCAGACCGCGGCCGACCTGGGGGAGGCCCTGGACCGGGAGCTGATCCGACAGGACCGGTATGTCTCCGCGGCGCAGATCGCGCAGGTGATGTCGCGGAACTTCGCCGAGGAAAAACGCAGCAAAGACAATCGAATTGACCTGGCTACACGGGGATCCGTCGTACGCATGGGACCTGCCACAGCCGGCGCGGGCGACCTGTCCGACCTATCCGACCTGTCCGACCCGATCGACACGGTCGCCTCGGACGACATCAGCCCCCGGGGCGACACCAAGGAGCACAGCCAAACGAGCGTCGAAACCGTCGGTGGCGATCGAGTCGGCCGAGCACCCGTTGCCGGACGCCGGAGGCTGGTCGTCGCGATGGGACTGGGGTTCGCAGTCGGGCTGGCGGCGGTCGCCATCGTCTTTTTGACCAGTGGCCAGGAACGCTCGGTGGAGGCGCCGCAGAAACCAGCCCCGGGGCCGACAACGACGAAACGCGACGCGGATCCCGCAGAGGGCACCACGCAGAAATCCCCGGGGATGCGCCTGGTCGTGGTCTCCAAGGTCGACGCCGCAGTGACCAACAGCCAGCCTCCCGCAATGGTCGAGTTCCGGGTCCGGATCCGCCCGGATGACGCCAAGCCGATGGTCACTTTTCGCGGACGACGCTATACTGGCTCGCTGATCCAGGTGCTGGTACCGCGGACGAGCACCGAAGCGCTGCTGGAGATCACAGCCCCCGGTTACGCCAAGGAAATCTTGTTCGTCAACCTCGAGCAGGACGCACGGCTCTCCGTTCTCCTCCAGCCGCTTGATGGGAAGCGCAAGCGCGCCGCGCCCAGGTGGCGCGCCAACCCGAGGCCGCGTAGGCGCCCGATGACCGCGGATCTGGTGAAGACCTACTGAGCCCTGCGAGAGTCTGCTTGGATGTTGAACCTGCGACGAACCCTGTGCGTGGCTCTGGTGCTGCTGGTGTCGAGCTCAGCGGCGGCGGCACCCGGGGCGCCGGATGTGGCGACCCAGGCGGCCGCGAGAAAGCACGTCGTGGACGGAAAACAGGCGCTCGGGCAGCGTCAGCTTCTGGCTGCGCTCAGACACTTTCGGGCGGCGTATCGCCTCTGGCCGCGCAAGGAAAACGCGTTCAACCTGGCGCTCGTGTACCACGAGCTGGGCGACAAGATCGCCGCCGCGAACCACCTCCTCGTCTACCTCGACCAGGTGGATTCAAAGGCGCGAAGCCAGCTACCGAAGATCTTCGTGCGGCTTCTCAAGAAGGTGGGGACACTCGCGGTCCAGGCCCCCGGAGCGCAGATGGAGGTCTGGGTCGATGGCCGCCGAGCGGGGACGGGCCGCGTCGATGTGGCGCTCCTGCCGGGCCGCCACGTGGTACAGATTCGCCAGGGCGGCGAGTCGATTTTGGAGTGGAAGCTGGTTCTCGAACGGGGACAACGGCTGCAGTGGAGACCCAAGGTGGTGTCTCCCTCGCCCAGACGCGCGCGACGTCTGAGCGACACGCGAAAGCCTGGTGACAAGGGACCGCCCCGACCGTGGGGTCGGCTGCACTGGGCATACTTCGCAATCGCTGCCGGGGTGGCCGTCGCCGCAGGCGTAGCCGCGATTCCGCTGGGGCTCGAGACCAACGAGCTCGAGGCAGAATTCAAGGCCAATCCGACCGACGAGCTCGGGCGACGAGGGAAGGCGTACAAGAACGCGACGAATGCCATGGCAGGAATCGCGGCCATCGCCGGCGTGAGCGCGGTGGTCTTGGCCATCTTCACGCGATGGCGCCCGATGGAGAGCGAGAGCCGGCTCACGTTTTCACCGGCGGTGCGCCGGGGTGGGGCCACGTTGACCCTACGCCTGGTTTACTAGACTCGCGGTCGGTCATCGTGGGAGCCCGAAGGGTCGGCGCGCCCGATCAATCGGTCAGGGGCGGGAGGTACACCGTGAAGGTGACGCCCAGGCCAGAGTTGGCGACGTCGATGTATCCTCCGTGCTATTGACCACGATGTTCATGCCCACCTGGGCGAGCTGGTCGCGGTCACCGGACACCCCGAGCCGGACACCCCGAGCCGGTCGTCTGGGATCCCGGTATCGAGGGTCACGCGCTTCTGGCGGGCGTCGACGCCCACGAGGGCCACGAGGCGCTCGCACACGTCGCGCAGGTCCAGTGGGCCGACCTCCAGGGGCGCCGGGCTGGACAAGGAGAGGAAGCGATCGGCCACCCGGCGGAGGCGCTCGATCTCGGCCATGTGCACCTCCCAGAGGTGGCGCTCCTCGGCGTTGGCGGGGATGAGCGGGTCCACGACCTCGGCGGTGCCGGCCAGGGCGTGGAGCGGGTTCTTGATCTGGTAGCCGGCCTTGTTCTGGTTGAACAGCCCGACCTCCCGGCCCGAGGGGTCGTCTTCAATGAGCAGAATGCCCTCTTTGTTCACCACGGTCTCCCAGACGCACCCGACGCATTGCCCGATGGTCCCGTCATCACACGCAAACGCAATGGGGGACCTGTCGGCAGGCAAACCCCAGTGATTCCGGGGCGGGTTGCACCGCGCTCGCCGGGTGGCACAGACGATTGCGCACACCCATTGTTGACTTGCTCCATGGGGTTATTATCCTACTATTATGATAATGATACGTGTTATTCTCACACCCACAGGAGATTGACGAACATGAGCAACATCGCGCCGGACATCACGAGCCTGATCGGCGAGACTCCGTTGCTACGGCTCAACAGCGTCGCCCGGGATGCGGGCGCTGAGATCCTGCTGAAGCTGGAGTCCTTCAACCCCGGCTCGAGCGTGAAGGACCGCATCGGGCTCGCCATGATCGAGGCCGCCGAGGAGGCCGGCGCGATCACGAAGGGCTCGGTCATCATCGAGCCCACCAGCGGCAACACGGGCGTCGCCCTGGCCTTGATCTGTGCGGCCAGGGGCTACCGTCTGATCCTGACGATGCCCGACACCATGAGCGTCGAGCGGCGCCGGCTGCTGACGATCTTCGGGGCCGAGGTGGTGCTCACCGAGGGCAGCAAGGGCATGAAGGGTGCCATCGCCAAAGCCAAAGACCTCGCTGACAACCACGCGGGGGCGATCATCCTGCAGCAGTTCGCCAACCCGGCCAATCCGGCGGCACACCGCCGCACCACGGCTGAGGAGATCTGGGAGGCCACCGACGGCCAGGTCGATTTCATCGTGGCCGGTGTCGGCACCGGGGGCACGATCACGGGCGTAGCGCAGGCGCTCAAGGAGCGCAATCCGGACTTCAAGGCCATCGCCGTGGAGCCCGCCGGGTCGCCGGTCTTGTCGGGCGGCAGCCCCGGCCCACACAAGATCCAGGGCATCGGCGCCGGGTTCGTTCCGAGCGTGTACAACGCCGGGATCGTAGACGAGGTCGTGCTGATCACCCACGAGGACGCCGGCGCCATGGCCCGGCGCCTGGCCAGGGAGGAGGGCGTGCTGGTGGGCATCTCAGCCGGCGGCAACGTCCACGCCGCCCTGGAGGTGGCGAGGCGGCCCGAGAATGTGGGCAAGCGCATCGTCACCATCGGCTGCGACACGGGCGAGCGCTACCTGTCCACGTGGCTCTTCGAGGAGCCCGATGCCTAGTCCGCCAGATCTGGCGATCGTGTCGCAATCGCGAGGCGCGGCGGCCGTCAACGGCGGCCTGGATCGGCTGGTCTCCGAGCTCAGCGTCGCGTGCACGCCCTCCATGGCGGCCGTGCTCAAGGGGCCCCGGCGGGAGCCCCTGCCCTCCCGGGATGTGATCATCGAGATCGTGACCGAGCTCAGGTCCGTGATGTTCCCAGGCTACTGGGGCACCGCGGAGCTGTCGTCGGACTCGATGACCTTCCACATCGGCTCCACCCTGGACCGGGTCCAACGGCTCCTGCAGGAGCAGGTCCGCCGCGGCTTCTGCTTCGTCTGTGCCCAGGACGGCTCGGGCACCTGCGACGACTGCGCCGCGCGAGCGATGGACTACACCCGCCGCTTCCTCGAGCGGCTGCCGGCAGTGAAGCGCAGGCTGACGCTCGACGCCGCTGCCACCTATGACGGCGACCCCGCGGCCCACAGCGCGGACGAGGCCGTGTTTTGCTACCCGGGCCTGCTGGCCATCACCAACTACCGCCTGGCCCACGAGCTGTGGAACCTGGGGGTGCCGCTCATACCGCGCATGATGACCGAGCACGCCCACTCCATCACGGGCATCGACATCCACCCGGGTGCCACCATCGGCGAGCGGTTCTTCATCGACCACGGCACCGGCGTGGTCATCGGTGAGACCAGCATCATCGGCGACCGCGTCAAGGTCTACCAGGGCGTGACCCTGGGCGCCAAGCGCATCCCCGTGGACGACGAAGGCAGACCGGTCCAGGGTGTGTCCCGACACCCCATCGTGGAGGACGACGTGGTCATCTACGGCGGCGCCACCATCCTCGGTCGCATCCGCCTCGGCAGGGGCGCCGTGGTGGGCGGCAATGTGTGGCTGACCCACGACGTGGCCCCAGGGGGACGCGTGACCCAGGCCAGGGTCCAGCACGACGACTTCCAAGGCGGCACAGGCATTTAGGGGCCGCGAAAGGGAAATTCGATCGTTCAGGCCGCCGATGCATCCCGGCTCGCTTTGTTGCCAGGCGGTCGAATATTCCCGATATGCTCCCTTCTGGCGCCTCGCGAGCCGGGCGCCTTGACGGCCTGAATCGACCGACTTCCCCATTCGCGGCCCCTAACCCGGCGGAGCCGGAACCATACAGGTCCCGGCTCCGCCGGGACCTGTTAGCCGTCAGCGACTAGCAGTTAGCCAACACTCCGGAATCAGAAAGCTAATACCTAATTGCCAACGGCCAATAGCAGTTCGATACCAGCTCGATGTGTGCACAAGTTGATACCATCTTGCGCACGATTTGGTTGA
>Ga0272441_10001680_pt1 | contig 46671 bp, 32 predicted proteins | sample SSMProp6N_FD_193582 | JGI IMG/M metagenome (GOLD analysis project Ga0272441, IMG submission 193582) | Marine sediment archaeal communities from Little Sippewissett salt marsh, Falmouth, MA, United States - SSM-Prop-6N | ecosystem: Environmental > Aquatic > Marine > Wetlands > Sediment ... | reverse complement strand
GTGCATCGAGAAACCTCCTTGTTTCATAAGCGTTGCACAAGATCTATCGGCTGTTGGGCAACATTTACCCAAATATTTAGTCATGAGCGGGCACTAGACTGTGATAGCTACCCGCAGCTATGGAGACGAAGTCGTTGCCGTCGGGCGGTTTGGCCCGACCGCAGTCGTTCCCGCCCCAGCCAACGATGGAGCCGTCAGACTTCAAAGCCAGGCTATAACTGCCGCCGGCCGCTACGACCACAAAGTCGTTTCCATCCGGTGGCGGACCCCAATTGGCACCCCAGCCAACGTTGGCACCCCAGCTAACGATAGAGCCGTCGGACTTCAAGGCCAGACTGTGATAAGTACCGGCAGCTATCGCGACGAAATCGTTCCCGGTAGGCGGCGTGGCTTGGCCACAATCGGCCGAAACCGGCCCGTACCCGCATGTATTCGAGCCCCAGCCGACGATCGAGCCATCGGACTTCAGGGCCAGACTGTGCGCCGCGCCGGCGGCGATGGCCACAAAGTCATTGCCGTCTGGAGGTGTGGCCTGACCAGCCCAATTGGAACCCCATCCGACGATGCATCCATTGGCCTTCAAAGCCAGGCCGTGCAAGCGTCCAGCAGCTATGGCCACGTAGTCACTGCCCTCAGGCGGCGCCGCCTGGCCGTAATCTTCGGTTCCCGCTCCCCAGCCGATGATGGATCCATTGGCCTTCAAAGCCAGACTGTAGTACTCGCCAGCCGCGACAGATACGAAGTCATTGCCCTCAGGCGCCGTAGCCTGACCGTAGTCATTCCCGCCCCAACCGACGATTGAGCCATCAGACTTCAAGGCCAGGCAGTGGTCATATCCGCTGGTGATGGCTATGAAGTCTTTGCTCGCCAATTCACCGCTGTCGAAAGCCACGTCGCCCCAACCGACAATGGAGCCTGCGAAGGTCGACGGGACGAACGACAGAACGGAAGCCAGGATGAATGTAGAGATTACACGAACGGTTCGGGGCGGTCTGGCAAGTCCCATTTCATGGTCCTCCAGTCCCCCCGGTTCCGTTGGGGCTGCCGCAGGGCAGCCGTCTCGTGGTGCCGGCGTGCGCGACAGGAGGTCGATCCAGCAAGATTCTTCCTCCGTGGCACTTCTGTATTATAGGTTTTGGCGCTCGGCGGGTCAATGGTGGGAAATACGCGTTTTCACAGATGAGGACAGGATCGGTTGGCCTGGGTGCGAGAAAGCCGATGGCAAGGTCGCCTTGCCGCCGGCCGGGCCACGGACCCCTCCCCGAACCACGCGGCCAGTTGTGTTTGGGTTTCCCATTGGGGTGGTTCTGGGGTATACTGCCTGCTCTGGTGCGTTCAACGAAGAGATTGGAAAGGGATGGGTCATGCGTTCAGTTGCAGCAGCAAAGAGCTACGTGGTCAGGATCGTTTGTGCGGTGTTTGTGGCGGCCGTTGTACTGGGGACGGCAAGCCCGACGGCGTGGGGGGGCGATGAGAACATGCAGGCGTGGCGGGACATGAAGTTCGGGCTGTTTATCCACTGGGGACCGGTCAGCCTCAAGGGGACCGAGATCGGCTGGTCGCGCGGCGCGCAGGTGCCGACCGAGGAATACGACCGGCTCTACAAACGCTTCAATCCGACCGAGTTCGACGCCGAGGAGTGGGTCAAGGTGGCCAAAGCTGCCGGCACGAAGTACCTCGTCATCACCTCCAAGCACCACGACGGATTCTGCATCTGGCCGTCGAAGTACACGGACTACGACATCGGCAACACGCCGTTCAAGCGGGACGTGCTCAAGGAGCTTTCCGACGCCTGCAAGAAGCACGGCATCCAGTTCTGCACGTACCACTCGATCTGCGACTGGCACCACCCGGACTACCCCATGGGCAGCCCCGGCGGGCGCAGCAAGAAACCGAACCCCAACATGCCACGGTACAATGAGTACCTGAAAAACCAGACGAAGGAAATCCTCGACAACTACGGCCCGCTGGGCATCATGTGGTTCGATGGCGAGTGGGAGAAGCCCTGGACACAGGAATACGGTAACGAGCTGTACCGCTACCTCAAGAAGATCCAGCCCGGCCTGGTCATCAACAACCGCGTGAGCAAGGGCCGGCACGGCATGGCCGGCACGACGAAGCAGTCTCACCTCAACGCCGGCGACTACGACACGCCCGAGCAGCGCGTGGGTGGCTTCAACCGCGAGCGCCCGTGGGAAACGTGCATGACGATCTGCCGCCAGTGGGCGTGGAAACCGAACGACCTGATGAAATCGAAGAAGCAGTGCATCCAGACCCTGCTGCAAACCGTTGGCGGCGACGGGAACCTTCTGTTCAACGTCGGGCCCATGCCGGACGGCCGGATCGAGCCGCGACAAGTCGAGCGTCTCCGCGAGATGGGTGCGTGGCTGGACAAGTACGGCGACGGCGTCTACGGCACGCGCGGCGGCCCCTTCAAGCCGGGCAAATGGGGCGCCTCGACCTGCAAAGGCAGCACGATCTGGCTGTATATCATGAACTGGCACAGCGAGGACAAACTGGTCCTGCCCCCCATCGCGCAGAAGATCACCGGCGCCAAGACGCTCAGCGGCGGCAAAGCTAAGGTCACCCAACACGGATACGGGATCGAGATCGAGCTGCCCAAGGCCAGGCAGGACGAGATTGCCACGGTCATCGCGCTGCAGGTGGACGGCGAGGCACTGGAGATCGAGCCGGTCGACGTGCCCGACCAACCCGCCTACCTCCAGGCCAGGCCGGAGCTGATTCGCAAGTGGCAGGACAAGCGCTTCGGGATGTTCATCCACTGGGGGCCCGTGTCACTCAAGGGCACCGAGATCGGCTGGTCGCGAAAAGGACCGCGCCGAGGCCGCACCCGCCAGGGGACCGGGACAATCCCCATGGAAGAATACGACAACCTCTACAAGACCTTCAACCCCGTCAAGTTCGACGCCGACGAATGGGCCCAAATCGCCAAAGACGCCGGCATGAAGTACATGGTCTTCACCAGCAAGCACCACGACGGCTTCTCGATGTTCGACACACAGCAGACCGACTATAAAATCACCAGCAAGGATTCGCCTTACGGCAAGGACGTGTGCAAGCAACTGGCCGACGCCTGTCGGCGGCACGGATTGGACTTGGGCTGGTACTACTCGCCCCGGGACTGGTACCACGCGGACTTTGCGACCGAGCGTCACGACAAGTATCTGGACTTCTACATGAACCAGTTGCGAGAGATCGCCACCCAGTACGGCAAGCTGGATATTCTGTGGTTCGACGGCTTGGACAGCCCGCGCAACCTCTGGGGCGACACGCCCGAGGAGTCGTTCAAGATGCTGCGCACGTTGCAGCCTGACATCATCCTGAACAACCGGGGCGGCCTGCCCGGCGACTACGACACGCCCGAGCAGCGCGTCGGCGGCTTCAATCGCGAGCGGCCCTGGGAAACCTGCATGACCATCTGCCGCCAATGGGCCTGGAAACCGAACGACACCATGAAGTCGGAGAAGCAGTGTATCCAGACGCTGCTCTACACCGCCGGCGGCGACGGCAACCTGCTCTTCAACGTGGGACCGATGCCCGACGGGCGGATCGAGCCGCGACAGGTGGAGCGTTTGCGCGAGATGGGCGCCTGGTTAAAGAAATACGGCGACGGCTTCTACGGCACCCGCGGCGGCCCGTTCCGACCCGCCCGCTGGGGCGCCTCGACCTGCAAAGGCAACAATATCTACCTCTACGTGATGAACTGGCCCGAGGAAGGGCCGCTGGAGTTGCCCCCGATTGCCACGAAGATCGAGAAAGTCCGGCCCCTGAGCACGCGGCGGGCGAAGGTCAAACAAACCGACACGGGCATTACTGTGGACGTTCCCGCCGACAGCCGCGATCCCATCGCCACCGTGATCGAGCTGACGGTTGAAGGCGACGCGTTCGACATCAAGCCGGTCGCCGTGACCAGCACCAGCGGCTCGCTGGCCTTCGGCAAAAAGGCGACCGCCTCCAACGTCTTCCAGAAATCGAGCCACTACGCGCCCGCCATGGCACTCGACGACAATCCCGACACGCGCTGGGCCACCGATTCCGGGACCAAACAGGTCTGGCTGGAGGTGGACCTGGGCAAACCGGTGCAGTTCAGTCGCGTCGCGATCAGCGAGGCCTACCCTCGCGTGCAGCGCTTCGAGCTGCAGTACAAAGACGGGCAGACCTGGAAGACGTGCCTGAAGGGCAACCGCATCGGCGAGCATTATGCGAAGGATTTCGCCCCGGTGACCGCGCGGCACGTGCGATTGAACATCCTCGACGCCACCGACGGGCCGACCCTCTGGGAGTTCCAACTGGCGACCCCGAAGAAGAAAAAGTAGCGAACTTTTTCACAATGTTAACAGGAGATTGCTTTCCCGGCGCGTCGGGACTCCTCGCAATAACAGACACACAAGTCACGATATGTCATTGCGAGCGAAGCGAAGCAATCTACAATCTTACGATTCGCGAAATGCAACAGTTGCAGCCGCATGCCCCGCGGTGGCTGCTGCAAAGACAATCCAGGATTGATCCAACATGGAACGAAGAGAATTTCTGCGGCGAACGGGCCTGGCGGCTGCTTCTCTCTGGGCGGGGTTGCCCGCCGGGGCGGCTGTCACGGCAGAGGATGTACTGGGCAAGATCGCGCCGGAAGATGTTGGGATCCGTGACGTGGGCGAGGATTTCGATTTCGTCATCTTCGCCGATCCGCAGGGTGGCGATCCGAACGACCAGACCAATGACAGTCCCGAGCGGGTGGCCATCCACAACCCCTACATCGAGAAGAACGTCGAGGCCGTGAACCGGCTCCGGCCTGAGCCGGCATTTCTGCTAATCGCCGGTGACATCGTGGACAGCAAGGGGCAGAAGTCAAACTACGACGTCATGCTGCGATTCCTCAAGAGGCTCAAGACCCCCGTCCTTTTCGAGCTGGGCAACCACGAGACGCGCTACGGAGCGAAGATCACGCCGGCGGATATGTCGGAGCTGGAGAATTTCTTCGACGCCCAGAAACAGATCAACGGCCTGGACAAGCTGCTGTACTCGTTCGACCTGGGCAAGTGGCACTTCGTCGTCTGGCCCGATCCGCTGCGCCGCGGCTTCTGGGAGGCGCATGGACACTTTTTCGACTGGCTCGACGACGACCTGCGCCGCCACCGCAACCGCCCCACCATCCTGGTGCAGCACATCTCGCCGCTTCCCATCGGGATCGATCCGATGATCGTCTACGCCGAGAAAGTGCCGGTCAAACGGAGGCTGCTCGACATTGTCACCCGCTACGGCAACGTCCGCTACGTCCTCAGCGGACACACGCACATCCCGCTGAAGGCCTCGCTCAAGATCGCCCGCACGTACAAGGGAACGAAGTTCATCAATCTGCCGCCCGCCGGCTACCGGGCGCGGGGCTTTGGCGAGCCCGACTTCGGCGCGGGCCCTTCACAGGGCTTCGCGCTGATACGAATTCGAGGCGAAGAAGCCACGGTTGCGTTCCACACCGTCACGGGCGAAGCGCGCACCTATCCGGCGGAGTTTCCGCAGTTTAAAGCCGAGGAATTTCCCCTGTGGCTGGCCGAGCGGTGGCGTCTGCCGACTCATCCTCAAATCGTCAACGGGCGCTTCGAGAAGGGTCTGGAAGGCTGGACGCGGAGATTCCTGTACGAAGAAGATGAGAATCCCTCGTCGGTCTGCCGGACAAGCGAGACGATCACGCACGACGGCTCCAATTCGCTGCACCTGTTTTGCCGGCCGCGCGGCTACCACGTGCGAGGTCAGGACCGCATGCCCCAGTCCATCAACCGCGTGTGCCAGGCTCTGGCCCTCGAGCCCGGCAGCGACCCGCTGTTACGCCTGGCCTACCGCATCGACGGACGGCATTTCCACCCGAACGAGGAAGCCGGCGCCTATGTCTGGCTCCAGGGCTACAGCGGCAGCGACGAGAAGCTGGGCATGATCTACTGGATCGGGATGGGCTTCCCGAACCCCATCGGCCTGTACGCAGGCAGGCCCCCTTACGCACACTGGGACATCACGGCCGCTCCGGACCGGTGGCACGAGGCAGCGATTCACATCGCCGGCGATTACAACCGCCGGACGAAGGGGCCCCGCTTCGACCGCCTCAACCTCGACCGCCTCGTGGTCACGCTGGGCGTCTGGACGGCAAACGTCGGAGACGATCGAGCCATCGGTGTCTATTTCGCCGACCTCAACATCGATCTCGCAAACGCGTCCGACGCACCGAGCACCGTAGACGGCCGGCCCATCAAAGCCAAGGACAAACGCCAGATGTGGAGCAAGCGCATGACCCACATCGACGGCGAGCACGTATTCGTCGAGAGAAACAACAAGTAATATGGATTCGGATTAATCTCCGCGCGACTTAATGCGCAGCGCGCTGGCAATGTCGGGCCGGTACGCTGGCCAGAGAGTCTCGACCTCGTTGACCCGCGCGTAGACCGGGCCCCAGAGGCTGTGACCCAAGAAGTCAAACCACTCCTTCAGCCACGGATCCGTATCGATCGGATCGCCCCCCATCAGAATTAGCAGGGTCAGGCCGTAGCGATTGCGCTTGCCTCCCGGTTTGCCGCTGAGACGAATGTACAGAGACTCGACCGGCTCGTCCTCCTTGAGACCGGACGGAGACCTCACACTTCTGCACCAGCGCCACCCCGCCGGCAGAACCGGCAAGAGCTTCTCGACAATCCGCTCCCTTTCCGGCACCGGTCCCGGCTTGATTTCAACGGTGCAAACGTTGGACCGTCTCGGGCCCGATTTGAATTGGAACGTATATACGCCGGGTTTCAGAATGCGATACTGGGACGTTACATCGTATCCATCGACCAAAACGATTGTCTCACCCGGGAGAATTGCATCAGACCTCATGGCGCGTTGGTACCACGTATCCACATACTGCAGCGTCTGGCCATTCGGACCCGTCACAATCAGCGGATCGTCAACCATCACCTCGCAACGGTAGAAAGCAATCGGCACGTCACCCACATTGCGCATCTCCAGCCGAAACAGCATCGGCTCGCCGAGCGTGAATTCGTCGCCGATGGGAATCAGAACGTATCGAATCGCCCTGTCGAACGCCTCTTTCTCCGTTCGCGAATGCTCCTCACGAAATTCTCTTTTGACCCGTTCCTTCTTGATGGATCGCTCCAGAGTAATCGGCTCGAAATCCACCTGCCACGTCTGGCTGGCTCGAATCAGACCCCAGGTCCATCGGACTCCCCGGTGGTCCTCGCCTGCGTAGAGATAGACTGCATCCGACATCCGCGTCGTTTTCCCATCGCGGCTGGAGGACATGTGCGGCCGGAAATCTCGGCTGACAACATCCCTTACAGGTACGACACTGCGGAAGAAGACCTCGGCGGAGTCATGACCGCGGGCTGCGTCCTGCACGGCCTGCGTACACAAGGAAAGAGCCTGATCCCAATCAGAGCCGCGCAGGGCCTGCTGGAACGCTCGCGCCACACCGGCCGGATCGCCCTCCTGCTCGGCCAGGCGCTCCGCAATGGTCGGCCGCTTGATCCATTTCGACCGTTTGTACATGTCGTACAGGACGCGTATCGCCCTTTCGTCCTTGTCGAACGTCGCCGAGAGCACGGCGATTTGCTCGGAGCCAGCCTGGGCACGCGTGTGGTAATCGCAGCACCAGAAGCAGCTCCAGCCATTCTTCCATGTCGGGTATCCGAACAGAGAAAGGATCTGCGACCGGGAACACGAGATCTTCGGTGGAAGGTACCTGCGTATGGAGAACTCAAGGTTCGAGCGATCGATTCGCGAGCCCAAGTCGGACTCGAAGATCTTCCTGCCGAGCTCCGTCCGCTGGCCCGGCTTCTGCCTGAACGCTTCGCAAAGCGAGATCAACTCGTCGGGCAAAGGGGGCAATTCGACCTTGTACCCGACCCTCGCCCGCCGGAATTGCAGAATCGAGGTCTGCGCGTAAACGCGGTCGGCCGTCTCGATCAGCCGGCGGACGGCCATTTCGTCCGATGGATTCATCTCCATCACATCGTCGCGAAACGCCCAGGAGAAGGCAAAGGGGTAATCGCGGGCGACGAGCAGCGCATAGTGCCGGCCCGTCTTCAAAGCATCCCCATAGGATGCGCCGGCGAAGAGCTCCAGGGGCTTTTGCACCTGCTCCTTCTCGAGATCGCCCGCGATGATGGTCCGCACCACTCGCACGCGATAGTAGTACATGCCGTCGGCACTGCGGACGGAAAGAACCTCTGCGACGACGAACGAACAGCCGCTCTCGAAAGCGCGGGCGAGCGTATCGGCCGACAAGGCGGCGCCCTGGGACGCCTCGGCGACGGCCGGAACCACCCAAATGAGGCAAATCAATGTCGCTGCCAAAATGAGTTTCCGCATTGCCATGGTCCCTCCAAATCAGACGCAAATCCTGCCGATACGCTACCATATTCCGGTACGGGCAACACGTAAATTGCACGTAAAACCCGGATCGCACCTCCATTGAAGCGATCCGCCGACGCCGAGGGTGTATGTGAAAACATCCTCACATGGATATGTCGTCCGGATTCCGTAGGGGCAGGCCGCCGTGGCTGCCCGGATGATTCGACAACGCAGGCGCTGCGCCGTCGCAGATGGGCAACCACAGAGGGTTGCCCCTACGGCATGGCGATGGGATGACCAACGGCGCCGACGTTTCGCTGTCGGCCCCCGTTTTCCCGCCGCACCCGCAGGGAGGATGTTCGCAGTTCGCGTTTGCCATCCCGGGATTTTCTGCTATACTGTCGGCTCACCGGCGTGGCCGGTCACTCAGTGAAACATCGAATGCTGCATATTGCCAGGATATGGAACGAGGTGAAGAGTATGGCTGAACGTTTTGACGTGGTGGTCATTGGCGCGGGACCGGGGGGATTTCGGGCGGCAAAACGCTGCGCGCAGCGTGGCGCTTCGGTCGCGGTCATCGAGAGAGAATTCGTCGGCGGAACGTGTCTGAACTGGGGCTGCATCCCGTCCAAGACGCTGCTGGCCTCGGCACATCTGCTGCGGCGGGCCCGCAGCGCCGCCGAGATGGGAATTGACATCCCGTCGGCCACGCCCAACTGGGCCAAAATCCAGGAGCGACGCGAAGCGATCATCGCGGGCCTGCGCAAAGGGATGATGGGCGACGCGAAAGCGAACAAGATGACCTATATCGAGGGACGGGCCGTCGTCACGGCGCCCGGGAAGGTCGAAGTCACAACCAACGGCCAGAAACAGGAGCTGGAGACCGGCAAGCTCATTCTCGCTACCGGTTCCGAGTCGATTGAGATCCCCAGCATCCCCTTCGACGGCAGCGTGGTCGTCAGCAGCAAGGAGGCGCTGTCGCTGCCGGAGATTCCGAAGTCCATGGTGATCGTGGGCGGCGGCGTCATCGGCTGCGAGATGGCGTGCGCCTACGCGGCGATGGGCACGAAGATCACCGTCGTCGAGGCGCTGGACCGTTTGCTGCCCATGACCGACGCGTGGGTGACCCGGCTGGTCATGCGCGAATTCAGGAAGCTCGGCATCGAGGCCATGGCGGGCAAGAAAGTGACCTCGGTGAACAAGAGCGCCGCGCCGGCTAAGGTCAACCTCGAGAGCGGCGAGACGCTGGAGGCCGAGAAAGTGCTGATCTCGGTGGGCCGGCGCGCGGTCGTGGACCCGGAAGTTCTTGGAACGCTGAACCTCGAGATGAACGGGCGGGTCATCAAGGTCAACAAGAAGATGGAAACCAGCGTGCCCGGCGTGTACGCCATCGGCGACGCGGTCGGCACGACGTATCTGGCGCACGGAGCGACGGCCGAAGCGGAGATCGCCGCGGCCAACGCCACCGACGCCGACGAGGAAATCCTCGACTACGACCTCATCCCGCGAGTGATCTTCACCTTCCCCGAGGTCGCCTCGGTGGGCGCCTCCGAAGACCAGTGCCAGGCCGAAGGCCGGGACATCACGGTGGGCAAGGGGTTCTACAAGGCCAACGGACGCTGCGTGGCCGAGAACGACACCCTCGGCCAAATCCACGCCATTCGCGACAACGAGATGAACGAAATCGTGGGCATCACCATGGTCGGGCCGATGGCGACGGAGTTCGTAGCCTTCGCCCGCACGCTGATCGGCACGTGCGAGCCGATCCGCCAGATCACGTTCCCGCACCCGACCGTCTCGGAAACGCTGGAAGACGCCGTACACGAAGCGCTGGGTGAACTGCTCCTGGAGGAGTTCTGAGAGAATAATCTCGATGAATCGACCACTCGTACGCGCCCCGGAGATGAACCGGGCGCGTACGGCACAAGCTGCTACGGATGTGTCACAGGAAAACCTCGCGTCGCACCAACGCTGCGACATTCTCGATGTCTGTAAAAATGTTCTGTCATGCGGGTGGCATCGTCAAGCGCCAGCTTGGCGATGGGGGCTTGTCTGTTGCGTGTGGCGCTATACGAACCTCAGGCGTTGAACCATCGCCAAGTCCTTCGGACTTGACGCTGCCACCCGTAGCTGTCCAGGGTCCAAGACAATGGCGCCCGAAAGACTGCCCAGACACTACGCCGGCTTCTTCCTTTTTTCAGCGTGCAATTCCGCGTATTTTTGCTACAATCGCTTGGATGGTTACAAGCACCATCCAATCTGAACACAACAGCAACGTGCACTCGCCAGCCCTGGAGGTTCGCGATTGTGGCCTTCTCGACTACCGGGAGGCCCTCGATATGCAGCAGGACCTCTGCCGGCGGCGCGCGGCGCGGCAGATCCCCAACACGGTCTTGATCCTCGAGCATCCCGCCGTGATTACGCTCGGCGCGCGGCAGAGCGCCAATAAGCTGCTTCTCGGTGCCGACGAGCTGGCGCGCCGGGGAATCGACGTCGTGCCCATCCGCCGTGGCGGCGGCGCCACCGCCCACAATCCGGGCCAGTTGGTCTTCTACCCCATCGTGCAGCTCCAGGAGCTGGGTCTCGGCATCAGCGAGTACGTGCGCAGCCTGGAGGCCCTCGGGATCGAGCTGCTGGAAGGCCTGGGCGTAGGAGCCGGGCGACGCCGGGGCTATCCGGGCCTCTGGGTCGGCCCGAGAAAGATCGCCTCGGTGGGCGTGCGCGTCTCGCGGTTTGTGACGCATCACGGCATGGCCATCAACATCCGAAACGACCTGAGCATTTTCGAGACAATGGTCCCCTGCGGCCTGGACGGAGTGGAGATGACCTCGGTTCAAAAAGAAGTGGGCAGAACCTTCGAGATGGGGCCCATCAAGAGCCGCCTGACGACACTGCTCAAACACCATTTTAGCACAGGACAACGATGACAGCGAAAACGGGAAAATTACCGCCGTGGCTGCGCCGGCCCTGGCCGACCGGACACAGCTTTCAGAACACCCGGGAGACCCTCGACTCTCTCGGTCTGCAAACGATCTGCACGAATGCCAACTGCCCCAACCGCGGGGAATGCTGGGCCCGCGGGACCGCGACCGTCCTGATCCTCGGCAACGTCTGCACGCGCAACTGCAAGTTCTGCTCGGTGGCGACGGGCAAGCCTGAACCGCCCGACCCGACCGAGCCGGCACGCCTGGCCCAAATGGCCGAACAGATGAAGCTCAAGTACCTCGTCATCACCAGCGTGGACCGGGACGACCTGCCCGACGGCGGAGCGAGCCAGTTCCGCGACTGCATCCGAGAGGTCAGCCGCCTCTGTCCCGGGATGCGTTTCGAGATCCTCACGCCCGATTTCAAGGGTTGCGAGAGCGAGGCGTTGACCATCCTGCAAGACGCCCTGCCGTTCGTCTTCGCCCACAACGTCGAGACGGTTCCGTCGCTGTACCCCAAGGCCCGCTCCGGCGGCAACTACGAACGCTCGTTGCGCCTCCTGGAGATGGCCAGGGTCCGATACGACGGCCTGCCCACCAAATCATCCATCATGCTCGGCCTCGGCGAGCGCGACGACGAAATCGAGCAAGTCCTGCGCGACTTGCGCGGCGTCGGCTGCCAGCGCATCACCATCGGTCAATACCTCAAACCCTCCAAGAACTCGCTCGACGTCGTCGAATACGTCACCCCGGAGAAATTCGCGTGGTGGAAGGACCGCGCCCTGGAAGTCGGCTTCTCCTGGGTGATGTCGGCGCCGTTCGCCCGAAGCTCCTACTTCGCCGAACAAGAGAACGCCCGATAACTCCGGCCGTTTAGACAAACGGCATATTGCACAGCCGGCGTATTGTCATCTTCTTGGCGCCATCGAACCCGGGCGATTTGGCATGCGCTCAATACTCTCGTATACTTTGTACGGGCCATTGGGGGTCTTCGATAGCTTAATTTGTGACTTCATTTTCGACAGGGGAGAAAATGAAACGGGCAAAATCTACCATTCACGCGCGCAGAAACGGTTCAGTCCTCGTCCTTTCGTTAATCTTCATCGTGATGTTCTCGGCGCTGGCGGTGGCGATGGCCGACATCTCCGGACTCAACGTCCAGGTGGCGAAGAACCAGCGTGAAGCCGGCCGGGCACTGGCCAGCGCGCATTCCGGACTGGAAGTTGCCCAATATTACCTGAGGAACGTCAGCTTCCCGGCGACCGTCGCGCCCGCTGACAGGCTCCAGTACATGACAGGCGACCTCAAGACGACTCTGGCGGCCGCGAATATTTGCAACATCTGCCCGTCCTACAACAGCACGACGGAGACTCTCACCATATCGAACGTCACACTCAACTCACAAACCAGCCAGAGCTTCACCGTTACGGCCACCTACGACGGGAACTACGATACCGTGAATCTTGTGGTCACCGGCAGCACCCCCGACGCGAGCAAACAAGTCGGCGTGAAATACCAGTTCGCCACGATCGGCAACCCCATCTTCGATTTCGGCATCGCGACCAAAGGGCCCCTCAACATGCAGGGAAACGTGGACATCGACGGATACAACGAGAACATCGAGGCCAGCGTCTACATCGAGAGCGCCACCGACAACCTCGCATTGGAAATGACGGGCAAGTCCGCTATAGCAGGTGAAGTGAGTATTGCCAACGGTTCCGCCTGTGTAGCCATCGGCAATAGCAGCTCCGTGTTCGGGGCCAGCGGCAACGACGCACTGAACCACATCACCATCGGCGCCGACATGTGCGACTTTCCCGTTGCGAATCCGACCGATTTCGAGCAATACGTCGACACCACCTTCGCCCCGGGTGATGCGACAAGCAACGTGACTCTCACGAACGTACGGATTCCCGCCAACGCCAACCCTTCCTTCTCCGGCCACGCGGTGATTGAAGGCATCATGTACATCAAGGCACCCAACGTCGTCAGCTTCACCGGCAACGCGGAGATTCACGGTCTTATCGTAGCGGAAGGCGACGCGGACTACCCCGTCGAGGGGTGCGTCCTCGATTTCGGTGGAACGGTCGACAGCTACGATGCCGCCACTCTATCGGGAGACGAATTCGGGGAGCTCACTCAGGAGACCGGTACCTTCCTTCTGGCCCCCGGGTTCAACGTCTGTTTTCGCGGCAATTTCGGAACACTGAACGGCGTGATTGCCGCCAGCGGTATCGAGTTCCAGGGCAACGCCGGCGGGACGATCAATGGGTCCGTCATTAACTATTCGGAGGAATGCATGACGCTGGAGGGCAATACAGACCTGGTATTCAATCGCTCGGGGGTCCAGGAGGTCCCGGCCGGCTTTGAACCGGCCACCACTCTCGAGTTCATCTGCGACAGCTACTACGAGCCGACCTCGTAGCAGCAAGCAACTTTTTGCCATTGCAAATCGCTTCGCACAGCACGATCCGTCCTTGCAGGGCGAGCTCGTTCTTCAAAGCACATCACGCCTGCAACACGTGCCCACAACGGGGCCGTCACTCCTGCGCCGGCCCTTGCTCATGCGCACGCGGTCCACACAGCGAGCTGCGGAAGGTTGCCCGCGGGTGATTTTGAATCAGCGCCGCTGTTTCGTATCCTTTGAGTAGACCATAGAAGTGGATTTAGGGGTACGTCATCCGGCCGTTTTCCGAGGGGGGAAGATGTCCACCACACGAAGAGTTCACCGCAACAAGCGCGGCGCCATATTGGTGCTGTCCATGATTTTCATCGCTATGTTCTCGGCACTGGCCGTAGCGCTGGCCGGGGCGTCCGCTACGAGCGTACAGGTCGCATCCAATCACCACCGGGCCAACGTGGCTTTGCACGCGGCCCAGTCGGGTCTGGAATGCGCCAAGTACATCGTCAGCACCGCCAACTTCGGCGAGACGGGCTTAAACTACGTCACCGTCGCGCAAGCCGACCAGGTCTGGGCGGATTTGTGCCAGCACGCCCAGAATCTGGCCCTGGACGGCCAGGCGATGCCGGCCCCCAGCTCCTTTTCCGACGCCGGCGGCAGCGGCGAGGCCATGGCCACGCCGGTGATCAATCTGGGAAACGCCGGGGCGTGCTTCGCGGTGCGATTCTATCGCTACGACTCCGATCCGTTTGTGATCCGGACCCAATCGGTCGGTACCGATGGACAGATCTCGCGCCGCATCAGGATGGAGATGGACATCACCAAGGACCGGGAGGTCCTGACGTACGCGATTGCCAGTGCCGGACGCATGTGGCTCACCGGAGACACCACGATCCACGGCGACCTCTACAGTTCCTGGGATCGCGCCGACATCTCGCCCTTCAACATGACCGACGATTCAAGCGTCCTCGGCACGATCAACACGGTCCTGGAACTCGACGACATCGATTCCCAGAGCTGGCAGATGGAGACCCTCGACGTCAACGACAATCCCATGGACGTCAACGGCATGCCGCTGGCTCAGAACTATGGAGATCGCTACTACGAGTCGGATGATGAGGTCCAGGCGTATCACGAGGGAGTCAACTACGGGCAGCTCGCAGGCATCGACGTGCCCGGCATGAGCATCTCCGACTACAACACCGACATCTACAACTCGGGCCTGACGCAAATCCCATCCTGTCCGAGCGACGACAAGACCGTCGAATACTTCCCCCATGCTTCGGGGAACTACACCCAGCCGAAATACAGCAGCAGTCACAAATACTATCGGCACACGTACGAGAACCAGACTTTCACAGACGCCTTGCTGCCGATTAACCGGCACGCCCTCTTCAAGAACTGCACGTTTGAAGGCGTCCTCTACGTTGACTGCTACAAGAGCAGCACCAGCCAATCGAAGAGCAACAACGTCCGCTTCGAGGACTGCACGTTCAACGGCGTGATCATCACCGACGTCCCGCAACCCTTCGACTGGGTGGATAACTGCCTGTATTTCACGGGCGCCGCGACCTTCAACAACCAATCCTCGGTCCAGGAAGCCACGATCCTGGCCCCGCACTTCAACGTGAACTTAGGCAACACCAACCCGCAGCAGAGCGACAACAACGTGCTCACGGGAGCCATCGTCGGCGGGATCGTGGACGTACGCGGCAACGCGCAGATCGATGGGACCATCATCTCCATGTATGACACCACGCCGCACTCGTCCGGATACGTGACCAACATCGGAGCCACCCTAAACGACGGTGGCTCCGAGACCACGGAACTGGGCGACGTCGGCGTCATCGGGATCACGCCGCAGGAAGATATGATGCTGCCCAGCGGTATCACCAGCCCGATCATCATCATACCCAAACAAGACACGTACGCCGAATGCAGCTAAAAGCGCAGGATCGACTCATGTGCAAAAAGCTTCGTAACCATTCCGGGAGAAACAAAGAGATGAAAAGGGTATCCGTCAGGACGCTGGTCCTTCTCATGGAGCTGTTCGTGGCCGTGCTCGGCCACCAGTACATCGCCTGGGCACCGCAGGCCCGCGTCGAGGTCCTCTGGGTGGCCCCCGAGATCAACGAGACCGGCGATCCGCCGCCCGAGACCGCTCGAACCCCCTGTGCGACAGCGGACCAGGAGATCGCACCGGCGCATTGACGTGCCGCGTCCGTCAACGTCTCTGATTCCAGGCCCCCGTCTCGCAACAGCCTCTTCATCGCCGGCAGGCCCCGCTCCCGCCGCGCCCCGCCTCCATCGAAAACCCCCGCCCAGGAACGCAACTGACGCACTTTTCCTCTTTGGTGTTTGACACGCCTGTGTCGATATGCTTTAATCCCGCCCGACCTGTTCGACACCCAGCAGCCTCCGTCGAGGTTTGTCCAATACAGGAGAAGACCCAATGCCCAAACGAACGGACATCAAGAAGGTTATGATCATCGGCTCGGGGCCGATCGTCATCGGCCAGGCGTGTGAATTCGACTACTCGGGCACACAAGCCTGCAAAGCCCTGCGCTCGTTAGGCTATGAGATCGTACTGGCCAACTCCAATCCGGCCACGATTATGACCGACCCCGGCATGGCCGATATTACCTACATCGAGCCTTTGACGCTCGAGAGCATGACGAGAATCATCGAAAAAGAGCGGCCGGACGCGTTGCTGCCCAATTTGGGTGGACAGTCCGGGCTCAACCTCAGTTCGGAACTGGCCGAGGCGGGCGTCCTGGACAAATACGGCGTCAAAGTCATCGGCGTCCAGGTCGATGCCATCAAACGCGGAGAAGACCGCCAGGCCTTCAAAGACACCATGAACAAGCTCGGCATCGAGATGCCGAAAAGCCTTATCGCCAACAACGCGAAAGAGGCCGAGAAAGCTATCGAAGAGATTGGCCTGCCCTGCGTGATTCGCCCCGCCTACACGATGGGCGGCACCGGAGGCGGATTCGCCTACAACATGGAAGAGTTTCGCGCCCTGGTCGATCGCGGGCTCAGCGCCAGCCTGGTCCACCAGATCCTCGTCGAGGAGTCCGTGCTCGGATGGGAAGAGCTGGAGCTCGAGGTCGTGCGCGACAGCAAGAACCAGATGATCACCGTATGCTTCATTGAGAACGTCGATGCCATGGGCGTGCACACCGGCGACAGCTATTGCACCGCCCCGATGCTCACGATCAGCGAGGAATTGCAGCAGCGCCTGCAAAAATACTCTTACGACATCGTCGAGGCCATCCAGGTCATCGGCGGCACCAACGTGCAGTTCGCCCACGATCCCGAGACCGATCGCGTCGTCGTCATCGAGATCAATCCCCGCACGTCGCGCTCGTCGGCCCTGGCATCCAAGGCGACCGGGTTTCCCATCGCCCTGATTTCCTCGCTGCTGGCCGGCGGACTGACCCTGGACGAAATCCCCTACTGGCGGGAGGGGACGCTGGAAAAGTACACGCCCTCGGGCGACTACGTCGTGGTGAAATTCTCCCGCTGGGCCTTCGAGAAATTCGAGGGGCTCGAAGACAAGCTCGGCACCCAGATGCGCGCCGTCGGCGAAGTCATGAGCATCGGCAAAAACTACAAGGAAGCGTTCCAGAAGGCCGTCCGCTCCCGCGAAGATGGACGCTACGGCCTCGGCTTCGCCAAAGACTACAATCGCAAATCTCTCCCTGAGCTGCTCGGCCTCCTGGCCGAGGCGTCCAGCGAGCGGCAGTTCATCATGTACGAAGCGCTGCGCAAGGGCGCCGACGTGCAGACGCTGCACGACAAGACCCACATCAAGACCTGGTTCATCGAGCAGATGAAAGAGCTGGTCGAGTTGGAAGAGAAGATTCTCAAGTATAAAGGCAAAGCCCTGCCCGACGAGCTGTTGGTGCAGGCCAAGAAGGACGGTTTCGCCGACCGCTATCTGGCCCAGCTCCTCGGCGTCAAGGAGCCCAAGATCCGCGAGCGGCGCAAGAAGCTCGACACCGTGGAGGGCTGGCATCCCGTTCCCGTCAGCGGTGTGGAGGATGCGGCCTACTATTATTCCACCTATAACGCACCGGACGTCACCGACGTCTCGCCCAACCGCAAGATCATGGTCCTCGGCGGCGGGCCGAACCGGATCGGCCAGGGCATCGAGTTCGACTATTGCTGCGTGCACGCCGCCTTCGCCCTGCGCGATGAAGGTATCGAATCGATCATGGTCAACTGCAATCCGGAGACCGTCTCGACCGATTACGACACCTCGAACAAGCTGTACTTCGAGCCGCTGACGGTCGAAGACGTGCTCAGCATCTACGAGAAAGAAAAGCCCGAAGGCGTGATCTGTCAGTTCGGCGGGCAGACCCCGTTGAATATCGCCGGCGAGCTGGAGGCGGCCGGAGTGAACGTCATCGGCACCACGCCCGATACCATCGAGCTGGCCGAAGACCGCGACCGGTTCCGTCAGATGATGGAGAAGCTCGGCATCCCGGAGCCGGAAAGCGGCATGGCCAGCACGCTCGAAGAAGCCCTGAAAGTGGCGGCTCGCATCGGCTATCCGCTGATGGTGCGTCCGTCCTTTGTGTTAGGCGGACGGGCCATGGAGGTCGTGCACGATGAGGAGATGCTCAAGCACTACATGCAGGCCGCCGTGGATGTCTCGCCCGAGCGTCCGATTCTGATCGACAAGTTCCTGGAGAACGCCATCGAGGCCGAGGCCGACGCCATCGCCGACGGGACCGACGCCTTTGTGCCGGCCGTGATGGAGCACATCGAGCTGGCCGGCATCCATTCGGGCGACTCCGCCTGCGTGATCCCCCCCACCACCATCCCGCAGAAGCACATCGACACGATCTGCGAATACACCCGCAAGATCGCGGTCGAGCTGAAGGTCGTGGGGCTGATGAACATCCAGTACGCCATCTACAACGACGAGGTCTACATCCTGGAGGCCAATCCGCGTGCCAGCCGGACCGTGCCTCTGGTGAGCAAGGTCTGCGGCCTGTCCATGGCGCGCATCGCCACCCAGATGATGCTCGGCAAGAAGCTGGCCGATCTCAAACTCGAGCGACGCGACATCCCCCACTACGGCGTCAAGGAATCCGTCTTCCCGTTCTACTTCTACCCCGAGGTGGACCCCGTGCTCGGCCCGGAGATGCGCTCGACGGGCGAAGTGCTCGGCATGGCCGATTCCTTCGGCTTGGCCTTCTACAAGGCCGAGGACGCCGCCCAGGGCCGTTTGCCCGTCCAGGGCACCGTCCTGATCACCGTCGCCGACAAGGACAAGGAAGCCGCCGTCGAGGTGGCCCGTCAGTTCGCCGACCTCGGATTCCCGCTCAAGGCCACGGGGGGAACGCAGGAGTTTCTCGCCCAACACGGCATCGAGGCCGAACGCGCCTACAAGATGCGCGAGCAGCGGCCGCACATTGCCGACCAGGTCATGAACGGCGACATCCAGCTCGTGATCAACACGCCCAAGGGCAAGGCCAGCAAGGCCGACGATTCCTACATCCGCAAGGCCGCGATCCGGTACAAGGTGCCCTACATCACCACCATCGCCGCCGCCCTGGCCGCCGCCAAAGGAATCGCCGCCATCAAGGAGCGACAACCCGACATCAAATCGGTCCAGGAATACCACGCCGGGATCAAGTAGGCGCTTCTCCGAGGGCCCCTAACGCGATAGGAGTTGTAACGCGCGCTATTCGAGCGGAATGAGCACGATCACCCGCTTGAACCATTCTTCCCATCCCTCCGGACGACGACCGCCCTGGTCGAATCGGGCATCGCGCAGGTGATACGTAAAGCCGGGGATGATGCCGTCGATCTCCAGGGTGCCCAGGTGGTCCGTCCTTGCCCTGCGTCCGGCCGGCCAGATTCGCTCGCCCTGAACCATCGGGGAAATCTGCAAAGACGTGTTCGCAACCGGACTGCCCTGCTCATCCTCGATCACGGTTACTGCAGTTGCCGTTGGCTGTAGAACCAGTTCCAGCGGCTCGAACTCATTGACATCCGCCGGAATGGGAAAGACGTCGGCGAAGGCCAACATGCGATCCTTGGTCTCGACGTAGATGTGCAAATCGCGACCGGCGGGAATCTCCTGCAACTCAAATCGACCGTTCGTATCGGCTCCGGCCGGACGAACGTAGCCTGTGGCCGTGGCGGTGTCGAAATACCCCGCCGCCGCGTAGACAACCGCATTGGATACAGACAGACCCTGCGGATCGTACACCGTCCCCGAGACACTGCAAAGCCGACCGGCTATCGCCGGGGCGGGTAACGTGACGTCCATCTCGTCGCCTTCTGCATTGAACGTGACGCGATGGTCCCCGGAGCCCGGCTCTTCAACTACGTACACACCGTCGGGCGGAGAGTGAAACCTCAACGAAGCCGAACCCGGAAGCACGCGAACGGTGAAGACGCCGTTGGCATCCGAGTACCCGTTGATGGAGCCGATCTTGTTGCTACCGGAGATGCGGGCCCCCGCGACAGGTTTGTCTGTCCCCTCCTCAAGAACCAGACATCGGACAAGCGTCGTCTCCGTGCGGACCGAAATCACGAGATCGTCGACCGTCTGCCCCGGCAACAGCTCGATGTCCGTGTCCGCCGCAGCGTAGTCCTCGTGTTTGACTGCTATCGTGTACGCGCCGCTGGCGCCTTCCGACTCGCCCCAGGGCCCCATGTCCCAGCCGCGAGCGGGAAGGTCGGCAAGCGCGAAGCGACCCTCGGCGTCCGACTCGGCCTGGAAATACTGGTGCATCCACTTGGTCTCGAAGCTCACCCTTGCTCCACCGACCGGATCGCCCGAATCGGTCAAGACCGAGCCCGAAACGTCCGCGCCGGGGCTGAGCCGAATGCGATCCCGCCCGGGAAAAGCCAGGCCGGTCGCGTATCCGTCGAGCGTGGCATGAAAACTGCAACTCGTATCGGGAAGGTTCGTCACCACGGCACACCCACTCGCGTCAGTCACAGCACCGATCAATCCGATGTCGGTCGGGAGACTAAGATAATCTCGGAAGAGAGGGCTCCAACTCTTCCCGTCACCCGCGCTGTAGAGCCAAACACGCGCTCCGGGGAGCGGATTCCCCTCGTGGTCGGTCACCATAATGGTCCGCACGGCCGGGGCCGTGAGCGTCAAGTCGTACGCTCGCTCCTCCTGGCCCTGTTCGATGTTCTGCCAGGCAAAGGCGTAGTCCCGATGCAACGCCAGAAGAACGTAAGAGTCCTGCGCGTACGCATGTTGCCTGATCCGGTCAAACGCCAGCGGCGAAGCCAGCGCGTATTTCCCGTCGGCGCCGGTCGAAACCTGCTCGACGATTTCGTTGCCCAAGCCCCATCGACTGCGCTTGTGGTAGAGAAGCACCGTCGCATTGGCTATCGGCTTGCCCTGCTGATCCCGGACCCGGCCCGCCGGTGCGCCGCCGGGCTCGCCGGTTTCAACGGGCGCCTCGTCCTGCTGCTGTGACGCAAGCTCTGGTTCCGTCGTTGCCGCACCGGCTTTCGACGCCGTCATTGCAGTCGCAGTCTCCAGGCGGAAAAGATCATTGTCGAACGTCGGATTGGCATCGAGCAGCACATGCAACTCCCGGCGTGCGTCAACCGTCCCGTCGTCCTGACGCCACTGCGTTTGAATCACCTTCGGATACCACCGGCCCGCCGCTGTCCGGGCGGCTTGCGCGACGAAAAGACGTGAGACCATGCCTCGACCTTCCTGCTTCCTGACCCGCTCGACCCGCAGGTAGTCCTTATCGGGATCGAACCAATAGTCTTCGCGCTCGGCAAATCCGACAAACTGCAGGCCAACCAGGCCCGGGCGGTTGGCATCCTCCGGCAACAGTCGCACTTCGCGTTTGAATTGCGAAGACCCGGACTGGAGTCTCAGATGGAGATTGGGCCAGGTCAAGCTGATCAAAGAATCCGGCAGCGGCCCACGCGACATCTTGAACTGGTCGATTCGGTGCTCGTCTCGAACAAGCTGCCCTGCCTCCCATCGCCACCGAATGGTCCGCTCTCCGTCGAACAACATGCGGTACTCGAGCGCGTTGGCATCCACGATGTCGAGCACCTGGGGAATCGTCAAGTCCGGCCAGGAATCTTTCACGCGGGGATAGAGCGTTGCCGGGGCGTTCGGGCGGTCCCGAAAGTCGTACGCGTGATAGATGTCGCTGCGCTTGCGATTGTCTTGCTGCCACAACAATGCGATTGCCGAGGGCCGGCGCTGCCCGGCCTCATCGATCCCGGAGATCAGGACAACCGCGAGATAATCGCCCAGTCCACGTTCGAACCGCTCCTGGATCTCATCGGCCAGAGCCAATGCCGGTCCTTCCGGCCGAATGTCAGACACCACCGCGTCCTGAGGCACACCCAGGGCATAGATGTCCTCGGGCCCCTCGTCCGGATAGTCGAACGTCGTCCGGTACCGGCGCGTTTGACCCTCTCTGACAACCGTCGTCTCCGTTCGCACCAGGACGTTCCGCGCCACATCCCGGATGTACGTCACGGACCGAGCACCCGCCTCGGAATCCGCTTTGACCTGAATCCGCTCGACCCGAACGCCATTCTCGACGACGGTCTCCCGTGACGACTCGGCCCCGGTGGTATCGGCCCGCTCGACGGCCTTCGACAGCATCGCAACCGGATCCCATTGCCGGCCGATCATGTAGCTGTCCGTCGTGAACGAGACCGTGATCTTGTTCGCATTCGAATTGTACGAGTACATCACGTTCTCGGCGTAGTTCGCATAGGTGATTTTTCCGCCGGGGGCCTTGCGTGCCCGGGTGCGCGCTTCGAAGCATTCCCAGTACTCATAGGTTTCTCCGTCGTTCAGCGTCCCAGACTGCACGACATGAATCCACGGCTGCTCGCGCATGGTCGCCAACGTCTCGGCCAGTGTGACCGTCGGCTGGCTCAATCGCAGCAGAAGGACGGCGATCCATGCGAGAATTCCACAGACAACCACGGCTGCGACCGCCAGGCGCACGCGCCGGGACCCCATGCGCGGCGCCCTTCTGGAACGGCCCTCCACCACTTCCCGGTCAAGCGCCTCTACCACGGCGTTCTCGATCCCCGCAACGGTGGGCCCCAGCATCTCGGTATAGTCGCGCAGTAAACGGTCATCCGCCTCCAGGCCCAGCTCGTACGCGCGGCAGGCGGCACAGTCCGTCACGTGCTGCTGTACGTCACGGCGCTGCTCCGCAGACAACGGAGCCGTCAACGCATCAAGCATCAACTGCTGAACGTGATTGCACTTCTCTCTCATGGCTCCAATCCCTCCGCAACCATCAGATGACGAAGCTTTCGACGCGCCCGACTCAGCCGCGTCTGCACCGCCGCCCGGCTGATGCCCAGCGTCTCGGCAATGCTCTTCGTGCTGCGACCGTTGAAATAGAAGAGCAAGAGGGGCAAACGGTACTCCTCGCTCAATGTTGCCAAAGCCGTTTTGAGCCGCTGGTAGTCTTCGGCGTCGCCCGCTGCCGAATTGCCGGTCGGATACGCCGGCACGACCCGTGGTTTTCGTCGGCGAAGGGCGTCGACGCATGCGTTCCGGGCGATCTGAGCAATCCAGACCCCGAATCGTTCCGAGTTACGAAGACTTCCGATCTGCATGTAACCCCTCAATAGTGTCTGCTGCGCGGTGTCTTCCGCATCATGACGGTCGGCGAGCATACCCAGACAGATGGCGAAGACGCGACCCGAATAGGCTGCGACCAACCGGGCGTAGGCGTTGCGGTCGCCTTCTCGCGCCGACGTAACCAGCTTGTTTTCCACTTCTGTCTTCAACCAGAACTCCTAATCTTTGACGCCACCATAAATGACGCACAAAAACCCTGCCGCTGACAGACTTTCCGAAATTTCGCGCAAATCGTGGGTCGCCGCGTCCGTTCATAGTGCGCCGGTCAGGCCGAAACCGCAATGACAGACCCGATGATCCAACCACTGGAAAAGCCGCAATATTCTCAACGAACACGCATCAGCCTTTTTTTCGCTATAGCAAAACGGCTGGTATCGTGTATGATGCAGGGAGGAGGACAAGCTCATTTGGATCGAACCATGGCAAGTTTTTTCAATAGTTTGTTTCTGGCAGATGAAAACGAATGGCTGGATGAGATGGCCGACGAGGACTCGGTCCCGGTCGATGCGTACCTCGGCGACGAGGATCAGCCGCTGCAGGACGCCGGTCGCGAAATAGAGCCGCCGGAGATCGTGGGCATTCTGCCCATTCGCAACACGGTGGCGTATCCGGGCACGGTCACGCCGCTGGCGATCGGCCGCCGGCGCAGCAAGGCCCTGCTGGCCGAGACGGAACCGAACCAAACGCCGATCGGCCTGGTAACGCAGCGCAACCCCGATATCGATGAGCCGCGTTTCAAGGACCTGTATACCGTCGGGACCCTGGCCTCCGTCCTGAAGGTCGTCAAGATGCCGCAGGGCTCCGTCAATATCTTCGCTCACGGGCTCGCGCGATTTCGCATCAAGAGGCGCATCGCGTCGAAACCCTATCTGAAGGCCAAGATCGAGGTGATCGACGGCAAGGCCCGGATGACCAAGAAACTCCAGGCGTTGATGGTCAGCGTGCGTCAAACGGCCAACCGGGTCGTGGCGCTGAGCCCGAACGTGCCCGAGGAAGCCTCGGTCCTGCTGGAAAACATCCAGGACCCGTCCTCGCTGGCGGACTTCCTGGCCGCCAATCTGAGCATGGAGCTTTCGCAGAAGCAAGCGCTGCTGGAAGAGCTCAATCCCGCCCGGCGACTCGAGAAAATCTCCGTCGTTCTGGCCCACCAACTCGAGGTGCTGGAGCTGAGCCACAAGATACAGGGACGCGTGCGGGAATCGATTGACAAGACCCAGCGCGAGTATTTCCTGCAGGAACAGCTCAAGGCCATTCAGACCGAGCTGGGTGAGCAGGACGCCCGAACGGAAGAGCTCAAAGAGGTTCGGCGCAACATCGCCAGGGCCAAAATGCCCAAGAAAGTGGAGGCCGAAGCGCTGCGCGAGCTGGACCGTCTGGGCAAGATACCCGCCGCCTCGCCCGAGTACAGCGTAATCCGTACCTACCTGGATTGGGTCTGCGAGCTGCCCTGGGCGGTGCAAACGGAAGACCGGCTCGACATCCCCAAGGCCGAGCGTATCCTCAATCGCGACCATTACGATCTGACGAAGATCAAGAAGCGCATCCTGGAGTTCCTGGCGGTGCGTAAGCTCAACCCCACCGGCAAGAGTCCCATCCTCTGCTTCATCGGCCCTCCGGGCGTCGGTAAGACCTCGCTTGGCAAATCCATCGCCCGGTCGATGGGACGCAAGTTCGTGCGGATTTCGCTGGGAGGCATCCGGGACGAGGCGGACATTCGCGGGCACCGCCGGACGTACATCGGCGCCCTGCCTGGACGAATTCTGCAGGAGATGCGGAAATGCGCCAGCCGCAACCCGGTCTTCATGCTCGACGAGCTGGACAAGATCGGCGCGGACTTCCGGGGCGATCCGGCCAGCGCCCTGCTGGAGGTGCTCGATCCCGAGCAAAACAGCTCGTTCACGGACCACTACCTCGACCAGCCCTTCAACCTCTCATCGGTCATGTTCATCGGCACGGCCAACTACGCCGAGCCGATCCCGCCGGCGCTGCATGACCGCATGGAAATCATCGAACTGCCCGGGTACACGGAAACCGAGAAACTGCACATCGCCCGTCGCTATCTCGTTCCGCGGCAACTCAAAGAGCACGGCCTGAAGAAAACCCAACTGATCCTCAGAGACGAAGCGATTTCGACGATCGTTCGCAGCTATACCCGGGAAGCCGGCGTGCGCAACCTCGAACGACACATCGCCTCCGTCTGTCGAGCCGTCGCGACCGAAATCGCCAGGGGACAAAAGAGAAAGCGAACCATCGGCAAGAGGAACCTCGCCGAGATCCTCGGTCCCGCTCAGTATGAATCGGAGCTTGCCCTGCGAACGGGCATCCCCGGTGTCGCCACCGCCCTGGCCTACACGCCGGTCGGCGGCGAGCTGCTCTTCGTCGAATCGGCCACGATGCCGGGCAAGGGGCAGTTGCAGCTCACCGGACAAATCGGCGGGGTCATGAAGGAAAGCGCGCAAGCGGCGTTTTCCGTGGTCAAAGCGAATGCCAAGCGCCTGGGCATCCAGGAACGGCAATTCGCCAAGCTGGATTATCACATCCACGTGCCGGCCGGCGCGGTGCCGAAAGACGGACCCAGCGCCGGTGTGGCGATGTTCACCTCGCTGGTCAGCCTGCTCCTGGAAAAGCCCGTCCGGCCGGACGTCGCCATGACCGGCGAGATCACCCTGCGCGGCCTCGTGCTGCCCATCGGGGGCCTCAAGGAAAAGGTCCTCGCCGCCAAACAGGCCGGCATCACAACCGTGATTCTCCCCACGCGCAACCGCAAAGATGTCCCCGAGATCCCCAAAGAGGCGCAGAAGGGTCTGGAGTTCGCCTTTGTCAAGAACACCGGCGAGCTACTGAAGATCGCCCTCAACACCGACTGAGGTTCGCGACCCCGTGAAGGCTTCACATGCCCCCGCGCGTCAGCTCCGCTGAATCGCCTGCGCGATCATCACCACGTCGACCATCGGCGCGACATCGTGGACGCGGAGGACCGAGACGCCGGCAGCGGCGCACAGTGCGACCGTCGCGGCGGTTCCGAAAATCCGGTCGCCAGGTCTCTCCCTGCCCGTGATTTTCCCGATGAAGCTCTTGCGACTGGTGCCGACCAGGACGCGGTAGCCGGTGGCGACGAATCGGTCGATGTGTTTGAGCAGCAGGAGATTGTGCTCCAGCGTCTTGCCGAATCCGATTCCCGGATCGATGAAGATAAGTTCCCGGTCGATGCCAAAGGATTGCGCCCTCTCGGCCCGGTCACACAAGAACTGGAGCACGTCGGCCACCACGTCATCGTACCGGGGCTCGGCCTGCATGGTGGCGGGCGTTCCCTGCATGTGCATGAGCACGACGGAGACGCGACGCTCGGCCGCCAGCTCGCCCATGCGCGGATCGGACAGGGCCGTGATGTCGTTGATGATCGACGCGCCGGCGTCCAGCGCCGTCCGGGCCACGTCCGCATCGTGCGTGTCTATACTGATCGCGACTTGCTGCCGGCGTGCGATCCCTTCTACCACCCCGACGACGCGACGGACCTGCTCGGCAGGAGAGACGGGCTCCGATCCCGGACGGGTCGATTCTCCGCCAACGTCGATGATCGCCGCCCCTTCAGAGACCATCTGGAAGCCCCGATCGACCGCGCGGCCGGCGTCGAAGAAGTCGCCCCCGTCACTGAACGAATCCGGCGTGACGTTCAGCACGCCCATGACCAGGGGCCCGGCCGAGAAATCCAGCCGTCCCGTCGGCCAAGCCAGAATCGCATCGTCAGTCAGTCCCATCTTCGGCGCTCCCTTCCACGCCAAAACCGATGCCTTGCAGCTTGCGAACGAGGCTTTCACGCCCCCCGCTCAGCGCCACCGTTGTATTATGAAACTCCCGCCGTACGGAGTAGTTCTTACGTAGCGCATCGAAGAAACGTCCGCGCATCTCTGCCGGCTCCGCTGCGATGGGCCTCAGGTTGCCGTCGTCGCGCTCGATGCTGTACACCTGCCTCACCGCCTGCGTCAAAACCTCCTCATCGGTCGCCTCGTCGGCGCGCATCTTCAAACGCGGCACCCCCGGCGCGGGCAGAAAATCCGTCACCTCGAAACGCGGGGGCAAACCGAAGTGATCGCAAAGAGACCGGTAGATCATAATCAGGCCGGCGATCTTGCCGTCCAGCGAATAGCCCGCAATGTGCGGTGTACCCAGATCGACCAAATCCAGCATCCCCACGTCGATGTCGGGCTCGCCCTCCCAGACGTCCAGGACGACGGCCCGCAGCCGCTCGGCGCCAATGGCCTTCTTGAGCGCCTCGGAATCCACGACGGCTCCGCGGGCGGCGTTCAGGAAAACCGCCCCCTGCTTCAGCGCCGAAAAGAACCGGTCGTCGGCTAAGTGAAAGGTCTTATCGACGCCCTCGCGTGTCAACGGTGTGTGAATCGTGATGAAATCGCAATCGTAGAGGGCCTCGATGGACACGTATTTGGGGTCGCCGGTCCGGCGCTGCAGCGGCGGGTCGTTGCGCAGCACGCGCATGCCCAGCGCCTCGCACTTGGCCGCGACGCGACTGCCGACGTTGCCCACGCCGATGACGCCGATGGATTTGCCTTCGAGCTGCATGCGCTGCCTGCGCCCCACTTCCAGCAGGCCGGCGATGACATACTCGGCGGCGGAATTGGCATTCGAGCCCGGCGCCGAGGCGAAGCCGATGCTGTTGTCCTCAAGGTAGCAACGATCCACGTGATCGAAACCGATCGTCGCGGTGCCTACGAAGCGCACGGCGCTGCCCGAGAGCAGCGCCTCGTTGACCGGCGTGATGCTGCGCACCAGCAGCGCATCGGCGCCGGCCAGAATCTGCGGCGTGATGTCGCGCCCCCCGGCAATCTCCACCTCTCCCACCGAGGAAAAACACTCTCGAACGAACGGTATGTTTGCGTCTGCGATGATTCTCATAGCATCCTACAGGTCCACCCCGGCGATCTCGGCACCGCAATCCGGGCATTTAGAATTCTCAATATTGTTGGCGGCGATGCGGTATCCGAGCCGCTCGATGAGCATGCGGCCGCACTTGTAGCAGAACGTACTCTCCGATTTTGCTCCCGGCACGTTGCCGAGATAAACGTAGCGCAGACCGGCCGCCCGGCCGATCTCTTCGGCCCGCCGCATCGCATCGAGGGACGTGCCCTCCGTCCCGCCGTACTTGTACTGCGGGTAAAACCGGCTGATGTGCCAGGGAACGTCGGGCCCGGCCTTGTCGACCAAAAACTCCGCAAGCCCCTTGAGCTCATCCGGCGAGTCGTTCTCCCCGGGCAGCAGCAGGGTCGTGACTTCCAGCCAGATCGAGGTCTCTCTGGCGATGTAGGCGATGGTCTCGAGCACGCCCTCGAGGTGCGCCTTGCAGAGCCGCCGGTAATACCCGTCACTGAAAGCTTTCAGGTCCACGTTGATCCCGTCGAGCCAGTCGGCGGCGAAATCGATAGCCTCGGGCGTCATGTAACCGTTACTGACGAACACGTTGCTCAGGCCCCGCTCCTTGGCCAGCCGCCCGCAGTCGTGACACAGCTCCATGAAGACCGTCGGCTCGGTGTAAGTATAGGCGATGCTCTTGCACCCGGCGTCGACGGCGGCCGCCACGATCCGCTCGGGAGAAATCGCTTCGCCGTCGATGCGCCCGGTGTCGAGGGCCGCCTGGCTGATCTGCCAGTTCTGGCAAAATTCGCAGCGGAAATTGCAGCCAACGGTGGCCACGGAGAAACTCCGCGTGCCCGGCTGGAAATGAAACAGCGGCTTCTTCTCGATCGGATCGGCATTGGCCGCACAGACCTTGTCGTACACCAGCGAATAGAGCGTGCCGCCGACGTTCTTCCGCACGCAGCAACGCCCCACCTCACCGTCGGCAATCCGGCAGCGGAACCGGCACAGCTTGCACTGCACCTGTCTGTCCTCGGCGCCGTCCCACAGCACGGCCTCCCTGAGCCCTTTTTCTGCACCCATGGCAAATTCCGGAAAAATGAACTGTCATCCCAGGGCCTCACTATATAGAATACGCCGACTGAAATCAACGGTGATACGCCCTGGGGGCGATTACATCCGTCCGATACCTGTTTTACCTGGAATCAGTGAGCAAGAATAGGAGCACGAATGAGCAACATCGAACCGAAGTCATTGATCGACCTGGACGAGTGTGTGATCAACGCGCTGGATCTCTTTGCCGAGCCGAGCACGGCGTTCCCCAAGCCCGACCTGAGCCGCTTCAAGAGGCCTCTGGTCGTCGGCAGCGGAAACGCCATCGCCACCGGCAAGATCATCTTCGATAGCAAAGACGCGGTATATGCCGATGAGGGCACGTTCAAGGACAAACTGGATGCCGTTGACAGCATCGACGGCGTCGTCCTGCTCTCGGCCTCCGGCGGCAAGCACGCCCCCATCATTGCCCGCGAGGTCAAGCCCAAGGGGCTGCCCGTCCTGCTGTTCACCGCCAACCCCGCCCCGCTGGCCAAAGACGACGTGGACGAGCTGCACGTTTTTCCGAGCCTGCCGGAGCCCTACACGTACAACACCTCCACGTATATGGGTATGATAATGGGAACGCTCGTGGCCGATCCGGCCGCCGAGGCGCAAAAGATTCGCCGGCACATCACCGACGTGGTCGATCCGACACTGGCCGGCTTCGATAAGAAACTGGGCGGCTTCGACGCCTTCTACCTGCTCGTGCCCGAGGAGTTCGAGCTGATCCGCATCATGTTCACGACGAAGTTCGTGGAGCTGTTCGGCCGGCGCCTGGCCCGCGACGTCTTCACCTGGGAGCAGACCAAGCACGCCACCACCGTAGTCAACGCCCCGAACGAGCTGTTCATGGCCTTCGGCCGCGAGAACACCTCCTTCGGCACCGACCGGCTCAATGTCCCGCTGCCGAAAAACGCGAGCTACCCGGCCATCATGGCCGTCGGCTACTACGTCATCGGCAAGATCCAAACCCAGAAACCCGCATGGTTCAAGGAAGGTGTAGGCCCCTTCGCCCAAAAAGCCTCGGAGATCTTCGGCCAGACGATCAAGCCCATCGTCGAGTTCAAGTAATACGGATAGGGAGACATATATCGAGCTTCGCCTCTGTCATCCTGAGCCAAAGGCGAAGGATCTGGGTAACGAAGGGCATTTCTCACTCGCACCCCGGATCCTTCACTGCGCTGCGCTTCGTTCAGGATGACAAGCCGCGCAAAGAGCAATCACAATTCGTATAAGCCGGGACGCGCGCCTGTGCATAGCCACAGGCAATTGCTGCTCTCTCGCACGGCTTATGATAGCTGTCATCCTGAGCGCCAGCGAATCCCGGCGCGCCAGGATGGGCACCGCACGGGAAAAACGCTACGCAACAACGCCCGCTATGGATTTCGCGGCCCAGATGCTTCACTTCGTTCAGCATGACAAGCCTCTGACCACCCGCAAAAAACACCGGGGCTACAGGCCGTAGGCGCGAGCCATCAGCTTGGCTGGATGCTGGACCGCTGTCGTGGCGAGGTGTTCGATTTGCATTTTGCAGGCGGCGCATTCGGTTAGGACGTTTTGGGTGGGTGCGGCTTGGAGGGCGGCCTTCAGGGGCGCCGAAATGTCGGCGGAGAGGTCGTAATTTTTCTTTTGCATGCCGAAGGTGCCGGAGAGCCCGCAGCAGCCGGCGTGCAGGTCCGTGACATCCACGTTGAAGTGCTCCTGCAAGAGGTGCAGCGAAACCGTATCGTCCCCGACCCCGCAGAGATGGCACGGCAGATGATAGACGAACTTGTCCTTCTCTGCGTTCGTCGCCGGCTTGAGCTTGCCCTGCCGGCGCAGATCGGAGAGATAGTTCATCAATTCGCAGGTATTCTTCGAGACCAGCTCGGCCTCCTCGCCCGTGACGTAATGACGCAGTTCCTCGCGCAGACACAAGGCGGCACTGGGCTCGGAGCAAACGATCTTGCAGCCGGACCGCACCGCCTCGGCGAGGTGCCTGACGTTATACGACAAATCGCGGCGGGCGGTCTTGACGTCTCCGTAGACGACCGCGGGCAGCGGAGCCGGTCGTTGATCGGGCAGGACGACCGCGACGTCATTGTGGCGCAAGACGTCGAGCACAGCGAAGCCCAGTTCGTGGTCGTTGTGGTTGGCGTAGGTATCGACGAAATACGCCACCTTATCCACCGGCTCGGCGATGGGCTCGCATCGAGCCAAGTACGCCCGGCCCGCCTTCAGGAACGAGCCACGGAGGAAACGCGGCATGCCGCGCCGGCGGTCGATGCCGGCCGTCTTTTCCAGCATCCATTGGAACGGAGGCAAACGCATGAAGAAATTCGAGAGCGGCGCAAAGAGACCGCCCATCAGGCTGAGATAGCGGTTGTGACTCAGCGCCAGTTCCGTCCGTCGCAGTCCCTTGCGCCGCACGTACTCGGCCCGCGCCGCCGTCATCAACATCGACACGTCCACGCCCGAGGGACACTGCTGCTGGCACATCTTGCAGTTGACGCACAGGTCCAGGAACTTACGGAACTCGGGAGACTCGAAATCCTCGTCCGTGAGCTGCCCGGAGGCCCAGTAATTGAGCAAATTCGCCTTGGCCCGCGAGCTGCCGAGCTCTTCGTCGGTGGCCCGAAACACGGGACACATACGGTTGACGGGGTCCCGGCTCAAGCAAAGCCCGCAGCCGTAACACTGCTCGAGCTCCAGTTCCAGCTCGTTATCCCTGAAGGACAACTCCGACCTGGCCCTCTCGGGCTTGATACGATGCACGCGACGAAGGTCTTTGAACATAATGTCCGGATCGTCGTTGAGAATCTTGCCCGGGTTCATCCGCCCTTCCGGATCGAAGGCGTCCTTGACCTTCCGGAGCAGATCGTAGTACTCGTCGCCGTACTGGCGTCGGACATAGGCGGCCCGGACCAAACCGTCGGCGTGCTCGCCGCTGATCGAGCCTCCCAGCGACCAGGCCAGGGTGAAGACCTCCTCGGCCATGGCCCGCATCTTGTCCCTGTCTTCGGGATCGCCCAGATCGAGATAAGGACGCACGTGCAGCTCGCCGTCGCCAGCGTGGCCGAAGAACGTCATGCTCATCTCGTATTTCTGCGAAATCCTCTCCAGCCCCGCGATGTAATCGGCCAGACGGGTGTGGTCCACACTTACGTCTTCCATGAACTCAGCGGGATGCTTGCGGCTGCGATGGCGGTAGAGCAGCGGGCCGGCGTCCTTGCGCGATTTCCAAACCCGCTTTTGGGCGTCCGGGTCGGTGACGATGGTGCGTCCCGTGGCCCTTTTTCCCACGGCCAGATCGGTCGCGGCGATCTTCTCGCGCACCTCGACCTCCGACTCGCCCACGTGCTCGACGAGCAGCACCGCCGCGGCCCCGGCCGGCAGGATGTCCCTGTATTCGGGAAGCTGGTCGATGGCCATGTCGATGAGCGATTTCTCCATCAGCTCGCAGGTCGCCGGAGTCGTCTTGACGATCACGGGGACCGCCCGGGCCATCCGATCGAGCGAGTCGAACTCCAGTTGCAGCAGGCCCTTGGCCGGGGGCAGAGGGACCGTTCGCAGCGTGATCTTCGTGAACACGGCCAGCGTCCCCTCCGAACCGGCCAGCAGACGGGCCATGTCGATGGCGCCGTCGTGACAAATCCTCGCGATGTTGTAGCCGCAGCGATTACGCTTGGTCACCGGCAGTGCCTTGTCGATGACGCTCTGATTCGACGAGAGCAGCGACCAGCACGCCCGGGCCAGGGAAGCGCCGTTGTCACCCTGTGCTTGCGCGGCGTTGACGTCATTGTCAAACGTCACCACGCTGCCGTCGGCGAGGACCGCTTCGATGCGTTCCACGTACCGGCCCATATGTCCGTATTGCAGAGAATGAGAGCCGGTCGCATTGTTCGCCACGCAGCCGCCCACCGTGGCGCGGTTGGCGCTGGAGGGATCGGGACCGATCTTGCGCCCGAACTCGGCGAGCCGCTGATTCAGCGTGTCCAGGGCCACGCCCGGCTCGCAGGTCACCGTCTGACCGTCGCCGTCAATGTCGAGGATCCGCTTCATGTGACGGGTCATGTCCAGGACGATACCGCGACAGAGGGATTCGCCGGCCAAGCCGCTGCCGGCGCCCCGGGCCGCGACCGGCAGGCCGTTCTCGGCCGCGTACCGCACCGCCGTCACAACGTCATCGACGGTTCGCGGGGCGACGACGCATTCCGGAACGATGCGGTAGATGCTCGCATCGGTACTGAAGGCGACGCGGTGAATCACGTCGGTGAACACGTCGCCCTGCACGAGAGTCTTCAATGATACCGCTGACGTTGTTGGTTCCTGCTTCATGCTGTCCTACTGAGAATGGGTCGGAGGTCTTTTGCGTACCACCCGCCGCCGGGCGGACGGTTTATTTCTCAAAATCGCGCGGGGAAAACTGCGAATTCGCAATCTCCCCGCTCATGCGCAGAACGGCCAGGTCGTCCTCACTGACCTCGCCGTGAATGAACTGCTGGACGATGGGATGAGGATGGTCCCGAATCGCATCGGCGTCCCCGTCGGCGATGATCCTGCCGTTGTGGAGCATGATGATCCGATCGGCAACCTTGTACGCACTCTTCATATCGTGTGTTACGATCACGGCGGTAACCCGGAGCTCCCGTTCGAGCTTGAGGATGAGCTCGTTGATGATATCCGAGCGAATGGGATCCAGTCCCGTCGTGGGCTCGTCGTACAGAATCACCTCCGGATTCAAGGCGATGGCTCGGGCCAGCGCGACGCGCTTGCGCTGCCCGCCGGAAAGATTGGCGGGATGATAGTTCTGGAACCCGTCCAGTCCCACCATCGCCAGCTTGGCCTTGACGAGGTCTTCGACCTCGCCCCAACTCCGTATTCTGTGATGTTGCCGGATCGGAAACATGATATTCTCGGCAACCGTCATGCTGTCAAAGAGCGCCCCCTCCTGGAAGAGGTAGCCAAACTGCGTACGCACTCCGCGCAGCTCCCGTTCGCCGCGATCGTCGATTCGCCGGCCCTTGAAATACACCTGCCCCTCGGTCGGCCTCAACAGAGCGATGAAGTGCTTTATCAGCACGGTCTTTCCGCACCCGCTGGGACCGATCACCGCGGTCGTCTTGCCCTTCTCCACGGCCAGATTGATCCGGTCGAGGACCAGTTTCTGTCCAAACCTCTTGACCAGATCCCTAACCTCCATGACCGTGTCGGAATCATGGTATCCGGCGTTGGACTGTTTCTGTTCTGTCCGTTGTTCCAAGTTCGGTCCTCCCGTTGTCCCATCCCCGGCCGATGGAGACCCGGCGTGACGGCTTGTTACCCCACGAGGCTTTTCAGAGGCCAGAATGTCTGGTAGATGTTTTTGAACACGACCGCCAGGGCGAAATCCAACGCCAGAATCGAGATGAAACTGGCGACAAACGCCTCCGTACACGCCTGCCCCACGCCGTGCGCTCCTTCTTTGCAGGTAAAACCCTTATAGCAACTGATGATAGCAATCGCTCCTCCGAAAAAGAACCCTTTCACCACCCCAATGGAAACGTCCCACAATTCGACCCCGTAGGCGCTGAAGTGCCAGTAGGCGCGACTGTTGATCCCCAATTGCAAAAAGCTGACCACGGCGCCGCCGACGACCCCCATCAAATCGGCGTAAATGATCAAGACGGGCGTGAGCAGCAGACAGGCCAGGAGGCGCGGGGCGACTAAAAAGCGAATGGGGTCGGTCCCCATGCTCCGGACCGCGTCGATTTGCTCGGTCACGTTCATCGTTCCCAGCTCCGCGGTCAGGGCTCCCCCAATCCGGCCGGCCAGCATGACCGCCGCCAGGACGGGCCCCAGTTCCTTCACGACCGAGATGTTAATCAGCACGCCCAAGTGCTCTTCAAGGCCCATGCCCGCCAACTGGTCGTAGGCCTGCACCGCCAGCGTCATCCCGACGAACGCACCGGTGATCATAATCACGGGAACGCTGCGCACGCCGATGATATTCATCTGGTTCCAGATAAGCGGATAGGTGCGACTTCTCGCGCAACCACGCAGAGAACTCACCGTGGCGCGCCATACGAATCTTCCGAAACGACCGGCATTGACCACATCCTGGATGGCTTTGGATCCGAGCGTTGCGATCATTATTGCATTCCTACGCTTGAGGCGCCAATGGCTCAGCGGCCGGGCCTCTCGGCGGCGGCCACAATTCCATCGTCTTTTAACCGCCCCCACAGCGCTTGTCAAGAATGCGACACGCCCGCAAATCCAACCCTTGCACGGAGGCGTCCCCCTTCAGATCAAGCGAAGCGATATCCGCGAAGACCGGGTTGGGTCCAAAGCCGATGGGTATCCTGAGCCGCGTGATGCGGATGGATGCGTGCAGATTCTCAGTCGGCCCGCTTGGGAACATCCTCAGGGCAGGAACATCTTCACACGGTTCTTGCCGGACTGCTTGGCTTCGTACAAGGCCTGGTCCGAACGACTGGTGATGTCCTCCGGGTTGCTGTCGGCGCCGTATTGCCCCACGCCGGCGCTGATGGAGAGAGAGATGTGGTCTTGGTGCCAGGTCACCGGCGCCCGCGAGACGATCTCCACGATGCGCTCGGACACCACAGCGGCCTCTTCCAGACCAGTGCTTGGCAGGATAATGGCAAATTCGTCTCCGCCGTACCGTGCGGCCAGATCGATCTGGCGGATGCATTCCCGAATCCGGCGGCTGACCTCCTTGATCACCTCGTCGCCGGCGCGGTGGCCGTACTCGTCATTGATCATCTTAAGATTGTCGATATCCGCCATGATCAGCGAGATCATGCCCCCATAGCGGCGAGAACGCCAGAGTTCCCGCTCCAACGCCTCGTAGAAAGCCTTGTGATTCATCAGGCCCGTCAGCCCGTCCGTGGTCGCCTGACGCTGCATCTTCTCAAAAAGCCGAATGTTTCCGATCGACGCGCCGATGAGCTGGCCGAACAGCTCGATCAGAGCGATGTCGGCCCGATTGAATACCAACGGATTCGTCTTGTCCGCCAGATTCAACGCCCCCACCACCCGCTCGTGACAAATCAACGGGATGATGGCGCAGTTGGGCGTCTCATAATTCTCCGCGAATGCCCGTTGCGACCGTCGGATCACCGGTCTCGTATGCGTGTCGATGTTTCCCGCCAGGATGAGCTCTCTGCCCTTGACCGCCATCACCATCGGCGACGGCGGGCTCTGGTTCAAGGAAACGATCTTGTTGATCGGAAACGGATGATTGTGACGGACCAGGTGAAGAATGGCGTTGGTCTTGTCCAGAACGTACAGCGACGCGAACCTGGCGCCGACAAGCAATGGGATTTTCTTGACGCAGGCATCGGCGACCCGACGAATGTCGAGACAATTGATCTGCCGTGCAAGGGGCGTTACCTGCTCCAGCAGGGAGTCCTTTGCACTGCATCCCGGTCGGTCCTGGTTTGATTGACTGGTTCGACTCATCATCCTGCTGAAATATCATCGTCTTTCGACGCAAACTCTCGAAAACCACGTGCCGCGTATCCTATCGTCCATCCCGGCAACACTCATTTTGAAAAAAAACCAACTCAGGCCCACACGGCGGGCAGACCGCCTTGAACGCGCCCCGAACGCAACCTCGCCCTGCGGACACGCAACGTTATAGGGCATTGACCGAGACTCGAAACGCGCCGGTCTGGCACACCGCCGCCCGCTTTAACCTTTTTTTCGCAAAAAAACGGAAAAACGTTGACACGCAGGGCGAACGTATTTTACGATTTGTAAAATGTCCAATGCCATTTGAGTAACGCAGCATCTGCCGGCGACAAGGTTCTTGTCTTGTTGCCAGGTACCTGCTGAATGGATTGTCAGGAAGAACCGTGGCCGTAAGCTGGAACAGCGAGGATCGCAAAGTGCAAATACCCGCCAAGCGCTATCGCATTGGCGAGCTTGTTCGATACAGCCCCTTCTCCCGCCAGACCATCCACAACTACACGATCATGGGGCTCATCCGGGAGGCCGAGTGGACCGAGGGCGGCCATCGCTTGTACGACGAGACCGTATTCGACCGGCTCTCCCGCATCATGGAGCTCAAGAAGACCAAAACGCTCACAGAGATCCGTCGCATTCTGCACGAGGAGGATACCGGCTCGCCGGGACCGTTGTCTCCTCCTCGTCGCGGCAGAGAAGGAGACAACTGATGCCAAGAACGACCTAATCCGAGTGCGTATCGGCAGATCGAAACCACGTAGACGCTGATGGAAGTTCATTCGCTTTTTCGTGGAGAGTCAGGGAAGACTGAGAGGATCAGGGATGAGACGCACAACTTCAGTTGTAGCAGGTAGTTGCACATTCGCTTGGTTTCCGGGGCCTACCGTCGCGACCGCTCCGAAGCCCGGTGGGTTTCCGAGGCGCGCAATCCTCGCGGCACGGCAGCATGCACTGGACACACCCTCCCCCGCTCTTTCCCGAGCCGGCCTTCCCCGACCGCTGTGTCAGGATCATCGAATTTCGTGCCGGCCTTCGCTGGAAGCCGTGTCCCATGAGAATCTGAAACCGTAAGCCAAGGAAGTATGTATGGATTTGCTACCTCTGATTCCCGATAACATCACTGAAGTCCTTACGAAAATCATTCGGTTTTCGACGCTGCGCAGTGTTGTCCTGCACCGAAACATCAAAGAGGCAGACACTCCCGGCTACGTCCCCACCGATCTTCCGGTTTCCGAGTTTGCCGAGATCCTGGATGAGGCCGTGGTCGAGCACCTGCGCAGCAGCCGGCTTCTGTTTCGCGACACCGCGAACATCACCTTCTGCGAAAACGGCCGCATGACCGTCCAGCCGGTCGCCGACGACATGGCCCGGGCGCTGCGACAGGTAAATCCCGACGAATACGTAGCCCTGCAAATGAGCAAGCTTCGGGAGAATTCGCTCAACCGCCAGGTAACGCTACAGCTCTTGAAACGCAGTGGTTCCGAGATCACCAGTATGCACGAATCCGAATGGCAAGCAGCACCGGCGGCGAACCGTCCGACGGAGTTGTCTTCTCGTCCGAACACGACAGACTGACCGGAGGGAAACAAAAGGGATGGGACATCAAGCAGCCGATTTGCATCTTTCAGGAAGCCGCCGAGCCTCGGCGCGTGTCCTGGCCGTAACCAGCGGCAAGGGCGGCGTCGGAAAGACCAACATCGCGGCCAACCTGGCCATTTGTCTGGCCGCGTCCAACGAACGTGTGCTTCTCATGGACGCCGACGTCTCCCTGGCCAACCTCGATCTCGTGATGGGCATTCGCAACCGATACAATATCTCCCACGTCGTTCAAGGCGAACGAACGATGGAGGAAGTGATCCAGGCCGGCCCCGGAGGACTGCGCGTCATTTGCGGCGCCTCCGGGCTCGACAAGCTGGCGGACATGACCCAAGACCAGCAACACCGCCTGCTGCAGCACCTTTCCGCCCTGCAGCACGAGACCGACAGGATCGTGGTCGACACTGCCGCCGGCATCTCCAGCGGCGTCGTCGGGTTCTGTCTGGCCGCCGATCACGTCCTCGTGGTCACCACGCCCGAAACCACGGCAATGGCCGACGCCTACGGAATGTTCAAGGTCCTCGTCCGAAAAGGCTACCAGGGCCCGATAAGTGTCGTCGTCAACATGGCCCGCACCGTGGCCGAGGGCAAACGCGCTCACCAGCGGATCGCCAACGTCGCGCGGCGATTTCTCGGACGCGACCTTTATTACGCCGGCACGCTTTTAAAGGACGAACGCCTCTGTGAGGCCGTCAGGGCACGAAAACCCGTCGTCCTGGCTTATCCCAAAGCCCAGATCAGTACCTCGATCGCGACCCTGGCAGCCCGCCTCGGCGGCACCGACCACAAAAAGAACGCCGGCGGCAGTTTCTTCGGCCGACTCATTCGGTGGTTGAACTAAAGTCCGACCGCTCGAGGCCGATAAAGACTTATGCGGGCTTCCCCTGGAATCCCGCCGACACACCGGAGGACGGTGAGATCGGAAGAAAGGATAGACGTGCAGCACCAAGTAACAAGAAGGAGCCACGCGGCAGAACGTAACGGAGGCAACCTGTGAAGACACCGCACGCAACGGCATCGGATGAAAAGCTTACCATCGGGGAAATCTGGGATGCCTTTCACAAAACCCACGACGACCATTACCGCAATCTCTTGATGGAACACTACCGGGATCTGGTGCGGTATGCGGCGGAACGCCTTCACACCAAACTGCCCGACAAGGTGGAGGTGGACGATCTGATCAGCGCCGGCATCTTCGGACTCATGGATGCCATCGACGCGTACGACCCGCAGCGCGGGGTCAAGTTCGAAACGTACTGCGCGCCCCGGATCAAAGGTTCGATCCTGGACGAACTGCGCAGCATGGACTGGGTCCCGCGTTTGGTGCGGGCCCGGGCCCATCAATTGGCCAGGGCCACCCATGCACTGGAGATGCACCTGGGTCGCAAGCCCGGACAGGAGGAACTGGCCGAAGAACTCAAGATGGACATGGAGGAGTTCAATCGGCTTCGACGCGACGCCAACGCCGCCAGCCTCGTGTCACTCAACACCAAGTGCGGTGACAACGACGGCGAAAAGGACGTCTACGAAATCGACGTCATCAAGGATCGCCGCAGCGAAGACCCCCTCCTCGAAGCCCAGAAACGCGACCTCAAGAACCTTCTCACCAAAGGCCTCAGCCGCGCCGAGCGCCTTATCATCGTGCTCTACTACTACGAAGAGATGACGATGAAGGAAATCGGCGCGACCCTCGATCTGTCCGAGTCCCGCGTCTCCCAGATGCATTCATCCATCGTCGCGCGCCTCAAGGCGCAGATGAACACGCGCAAGAAGGAGTTCGCCGTCGAGTGACAAACGCCGTCGGCGTCACGCTCCTGCCGGGCGTCTATCCCGTCCTTCGACGCCCGGCAATTCCAACGCAGCGATGTGTTCGCACGCGCTTCCGGCGCCACACCATGTCACTTCATGAGTGTCAACATGGCCACGAACCCGCCTCCTGCGTTCATGCGCACGCGCAGGGACGATGATGCGGACACGACCTCTTCGGTCCGAACGAGGCGATCCGGACCCTTGGAATGATCGGCCAACTGCACCGAAGCGTATCGCCCGGCACCCAGGAACGACAAATCGAGATCGTACGATCGTTGCGACGCCCCGTTGATGATCCCGACGAACCACGTATCGCCTTTGCGGCGTGCCAGCGCCGCCAGGTCCCCAATCCGGCTGCCGGACAACACGACCGTCTCGTCCCAGACCGACGGGATCGCCTTGATCACGTCAAACGCCGGACTCTGGCGGTACAGTTCCGGCTTGTCGGCGTAGAACATCACCGGCGAGGTGTAGCAAACCGCCGTGGCCAACTGCAACGCAAACGTGGTCCCCTTGAGCATCTTCGGGTTGAACGTGCAGGGCGTGAAATCCCCGTGACCCGCAAGAAAACGCGTGAACGGAAGCGACGCGTAATGCCGCGGCGGAAGCTCCGACCACTTGTTGTACTCCAGCCCGCGAACGCCCTCCCGCGTCATCTCGTGCGGGTACCTCCGCGATTCGCCCGTCGGCTTGTTCGCCCCGTGAAAGTCGATCATCAGCTCGTACCGCGCCGCGTCCTTGAGCACATCCGTGTAGAAATCGATCATGTCCTTCGACTCGGAGTCCATGTAGTCGATCTTGATGCCCACGGCGCCGGCCTTCTTGCAAAGGCTGAAGAACTCCCGTCGACTCGCCGGATCGTCCAGTCCCTCCATGTCGATCCCTTCGGTCCTGCCGGTCTTCCAGCGCTTCCACACGTGAATCCCCACGCCCTTGTCGGCCGCATAGGACGCCAGCTCGGCCAGCAGCTCCCACTTGCCCTTGCCCGGCTTCTTCCAGGTATGCTCCCACCCGGCGTCGACGAGATAGTACTCGAAACCGAACTCCGCCGCCTGGTCGACCCACTCGCTCTGCCGGTCGTACGCTACGCTGTCCCAGTTGCCGATCTTGCCCGACCACCAGTGCCAGAAACCCCGGCCCGGCCGAATCCACTCAGCCACGGCAAGCTCCGGCGTCGGCGCCTCATTCAAATTCCCGATGATATCCGAGTTCACCAGCCCGTTGAGATCGGCTGAAACCACAATCACGCGCCAGGGACTCGTGACCGTCCCTTTCAGGTCCCAGTGCTCGTCGTCCTCGAAAACCGCCTTGAGCCGTCGCGCCCCTTCCCGGCTGGGACGAAGCGTCATCCCCGAATAATCAAAGAGAGCCGCCTCGCTCAACATGGTGTAGCCGCCTTTGGCCAGCTCGACCACCACCGGCGGTCCCATCCGCGTGTTCCCGGGCACCTGCGAGATCGGAAGCCTCTCGTAGAAACCTTCGTAACTGCGCGTATTCGTCTGGAACCACACGGCGCTTGCCTCGGGCAGTTCAAACGCGGTGTCCTCCCCGGCCACGCGACGCGCGGCGTCCCCATCGACGACGTAACGGAATCCGACCCCGTCGTTGAAAACGCGCACCTCGAGAACATACTTCGTTCCGCTCTGCGCGTGCACGACGGGGATTCCAGCCCCGCTGAAGTGGTTCCGAGCCTGGGAGTGTACGCCGCGGGTGTGATAGGACTCGTCAACCGTCCAGCGATTCGGGCTGCCCACCGAAACACCCCGGCCGAGATGTGCCCCGTCGACCGTCACACCCAGCGGCGACGGCTCGATCACCGCCCGTCCCTTTCGCGACAGCGTGTACGCCAACTGTCCCGCCTCACTGGTCCCCACCGTGATCAAGAGCTGCCCGTCCGGGCTCTGGACCACGATGCCGCCGGCGCCCAAGACCATCTGTGAGAGCATACAAACACCCGCAACAACCCAAATTCTGCCTGCCATCATTCACTTCTCCCTTGATCCAGAACTCTCATGACGTACCGATCCGCCCAAAGGCGCTATGACCGCCTTAGTCTACCCTCACCGGCGCCGTCACACAAGCGCCGGCGCAAACGAGGCCGTCCCTGCCCCGACCTTGTCTCCAGGGCAAAGAGGGCACGCAATGCCCCCCGGGAACGGCGAGATGGAGAACCCCTGCTTTTGAGGAGGTGGTGGGAGGAAAAGCAGGGGCCAAATGAAAAAGCAACTGTATTATGGACCCATCCCCTGCCAAAGTCAAGCAAAAAGCGTTGCAAAAAAAACCGTAAATCCCGCTGAGACCTCCAAATACGACGACAAACACCCTTTTCGGCCAACGCCATTCCGTCACACCGACGGGGCCACAGGCGACAATATAGCGATTTTCGCATCACCCATCTACTGCACTATAGGATATATAGGCGACATAGAAACACCAAACTTCTGTGCGTAATCCAGATACAGATATTCCTATTGCACCGCGGATTGGCGCCGGCGGAACCGCTGATGGTAGTCCTCCATCGCCTCCTCGTAGTACGGTGTCCGCAGCGGACCTTCGAGCAGCGGGTCGCCCACCCGACCCATCCATCTCCAGAGCTTGTCGGAGAGCTCCCGCACGGTGCCGGCGTGCTCGAGTCGCTGGGCGAGGTTGTTCCGCTCGCGCGGGTCGGCTTTAAGATCGTACAGCTCGACGACGGGCCGCCTGCCGCCCTTTCGGCGGGGCCGCTCGACGTGCCCGGCCACCCTCTGCGGCACCGCGTCGGTCGGGTAAATCACGGTCCGGCCCGGCTCGAAATACCGAATCAGCTTGTATCGCTCGGTCCGCACGCATCGAGACAGGTTGTCATACAGCGCATGGCTCGTCCGCTGGGCATAGACCTCGCGCCGCAGCGATTCCCTCCGCCGGCCCTCGATAACCGCCCTGAAGCTGTGTCCGTGCAGGTTGGCGGGCCTGTCCACACCGACTAAATCCAGCAGCGTGGGCAGAAAATCCACGTTGCTCATGAGCTGCTCAAAGACCTTGCCGCCTTCCATCGCCGTTCCGGGGCGGTACAGCACCAGCGGTGTCTCCATGCCCGGATCGAACAGCGCCCACTTCGCGCCGGGGTACGGAATCCCGTGGTCAGCGGTAAAGATCGCGAGCGTCTCGCCGGCAACGGCGCTGGCCTCCAGGGCCTTGAGAATCCGGCCCACGCAGTTGTCGAAGTAACGGATCGTCCCCTGGAACATCGCCAGGTCTTCCCGAATCTCGGGCGTATCCTGAAGATAATGCGGGATCGCAACGCCCTTCTCGGTGTCCTTGCCGTTCTTGAAGGGTCGATGCACCTCGAAGAACCCCACTTTCATGAAGAACGGCCGTTGCCCTTTCCGCGCCCGCCCCAACTCCGCGCAGGCCGCCTCGACCGTCTCTTCGGCGACCCGCTTCTTCGATAAGACCTTTTCGTAGCCGAGCTTGTGCGGATCGCCCTGCGTAACGTGCTGGAGACCGACCAGCGTGGTCACGTAGCCGGCGTCCTTCAGGATCGCCGCCAGATGCCGCTCGCCCTCATTCAAACGCCAGTTCCAGGGCTCGTGCGTCAACCCCATCAGGCCGTTGGCCTGCGGATACCGGCCAGTCAGAATGCACCCCCTGCTCGGACTGCACACGCAATCGGTGGCGAAGTAATTCGCAAACCGAATCCCCCGCGCCGCCAGTGCATCGATGTTCGGCGTCTGCACCGTCTCAACGCCGTAGCAGCCGATGTGCTGGCCGATGTCATGGCACGTAATCATCAGGATATTGGGCCGCTGCCCCGCCGAACGAGCCGGCCCCGCGCCAGCCTCTCTCTCGTCCAAAACACCCGACGCCCCCAAACCCGCCATCGCCGCACCTGAAACTCTCAGAAAATCCCGTCGTTTCAACGATCTACCCCTTCAAAAACGTCCACATACGCCACCCGCCTGTCCCGGCCTCTCCCGTCCGGCCCCCAACAAAACCATACTATCGCCTCAAATCCCCCCTGACAACGCGCAGCCGGAAGGCACCGAAGACCGGAGGATCCGGGCAAGATTGGCTTCGTTTTCCACGCCGACCTTCACGAGCGAGCCCAAAACGCCACAATTGGCTTCGTTTGGCGCGCCGCCCGACCCAAATTGGCTTTGTTTGCCGTTTCCCATGGTTTGGATCATTCGCGTTTCGAGCTTGTTTCGAGTTTCGAGCTTCGGATTTCGCATTTCCCGGCACCGCCGGGCCCAATTGGCTTCGTTTGAATTCCTCGCCCCCCAGCGCACCCGCAGGCACTCCGGCAATCTGGGACACCTGGATATTTACGCCCGCGCCACCAACCCGACAACCGCCCGCCATCCGGGCATCTGTCGTGTCCACGAGAATGTATCCGTCGTCTGGCATGATCACCTGTCGCTTGCTTCCCATCGCGACCTCACCACATTTGTTTTATATATATCGCATATCTCCCAGCCCGTCAAGCAAAATCCGCCCCGGTCCTCTCTTCAGCGAAGCCAGCCCACGCACAGCCACGGCGATGATCCGGCCGCGCTTCACCAACATCGCGGTTGCATTTCCCCGCACCGCACCGTACAATACGCCCCGACGCTTTGATTGACCGCGGAACGTAGGCGTCCCGAAAGACGCGAAGGGAGATCCGGCGATGATAAACGACCCGTTCGAGACCGTCAAAACGATGCGAAAGCGGTATCTGGATGAATACAGGCACATCCACAAGAAATCTGATCGCACCGCCTTCTTCAAAGAGATCGGCGAAATGGCCGAAGCAGCGAACGCCCCGGCCTGGAAGAAGTTCGCCGACGGAATGTTAGCATGCCTACAAGACGACATGGAAACCGCCCTGGCCCTCTTGGAACAGGCAGTCGAACTCGACCCCCAATTCGCCTATCCGTGGAACGCCAAGGGCACTGTCAAAGCAATACAGAAACGGTGCGACGAGGCGCTCGAAGCGTATGAAAAAGCCATCGAACTCGACCCGCAATACGCCTATCCCTGGAACGGCAAGGGCAATGTTCTTGGAGAACGGGAGAAATACAACGAGGCGCTCATAGCATTTGAGGAGGCGATCAAACGCGACCCCAAATACGTTGCTCCGTGGAACGGCAAAGGCATCGTCCTGAAAAGGTTAGAGCGTTTCGACCATGCCCTCGCGGCATTCAACACGGCGACCGAGCTCGATCCCGAATTCGCAAATCCACACTATGGCATCGCCCTGTTGCACTGGCGACAGGAAAAGCCCAGCGAGAGTAGGACAGCGTTTCTTCACGCCATCGAGTTGGGACTTGGATCGCCTTGGAAAGGGATTGCGGAGTTATGGATCAAGCGGGCCGAGCGGATGATCGCATCAGAAGAAACCGGAAAGTTGCGTGAGGAACGCGAGGAGGAAGACCGGTCGTCCGACGAAGCACGCGTCACCGAATTGTTCGAGGCTATGTGGCGCGACCTGCCGGGTATTGAGAAAAAGGAAGATCGACTTCAAGAATCAGATGGCTGAGTCGGTGGGTAGATCGCGGATCATCGGCCAGGGTGATGCGAACGACATGTTACTGGTCCTGCGGGATTGGAACTCATTCTCTCCGCTTCTGCGACGAGACCTACGCGATCAGGACAGTCCCGGACCGGACGAACGCCTTGGGGGCGGGTATTTCCTCGTGTGGAAAGGGCACGGAATTGCAATCGATCCGGGCGTGGACTTTGTCACGCAGCTCTACCGAAAGGGATTGTCCATTGCCGATGTTAACACGGTCATCATCACCCACTGCCATCTGGATCATACGCGCGACGTGGAATCGCTGGTCGATCTGAACTACCGGTACAACCGCGCGAAGGGAGCCAAGCCCCATCCGCCCAACGACGATTTCCGCCCGCTTCAGTTCTATTTGTGCGACCCTGCGCTCACGAAATACAGCGAGTATCTGAAGACTTCGGGCTGCTGCCGCACACCCGCGCAACTGCGACGCGGGGATACCTACCCGATTGGCAACTTCATAGACGTCCAGACGGTACCGGTGCGACACAGGGACATCAACGGACGCGATAATGAGGCAATTGGGCTGGTCTTCCTTCTGAAAGACGAGAGCGGAGAGGTCGCGCGCGTTGGGATCACGTCGGACTCGAAATGGATCGATTCGCTTGCTGAGAGCTTCAGTGACTGCGACGTGCTGGTGGCACACATGGGAACCATCGAGATTGGAGAAGAGAAGGCGGCCACCGGTGAAAAGGGGGAAGATGCAGCGGAAACCGGCGGTTTTCTGAAAACGGATTTGAAGAACCACCTCGGGACCAAGGGCTGCTTTCGCCTGCTCCAACGCGCCAAGCCGAAGATCTTTGTCATGGGGGAGTTTGGCGAAGAGCTGGTCGAGACACGATGCAAAATCATCCAGGTCTTCCACAAGCTCAAGCCGGACCAGACAAGCCTCGTACTCGGCGGGGACTCCAACCTGGTCATCGGGCTGGGCAGGGAACTCTGTACTACTAACCTCAAACATCGTTAAGTTTATGACAAAGATTCGATGCGTGCTGGTGTAACCTCCTATTGGCAAGGC
>Ga0272441_10001679_pt1 | contig 46679 bp, 30 predicted proteins | sample SSMProp6N_FD_193582 | JGI IMG/M metagenome (GOLD analysis project Ga0272441, IMG submission 193582) | Marine sediment archaeal communities from Little Sippewissett salt marsh, Falmouth, MA, United States - SSM-Prop-6N | ecosystem: Environmental > Aquatic > Marine > Wetlands > Sediment ... | reverse complement strand
AGGGCGACCCCGACGGCGAATGGCGGGTCGCACCCCGCGCGGGTGCGTGGATTGAAACTTCGCCTGGGCCAGGGTGATGAATCGGCGCTTGCCGGTCGCACCCCGCGCGGGTGCGTGGATTGAAACGTGGCCCCGCCGAGGCGAAGCTCGGCTTGGCTGGGGTCGCACCCCGCGCGGGTGCGTGGATTGAAACCTACCCTTGGTTATAGGACAATGTCGTCGTCGATGGTCGCACCCCGCGCGGGTGCGTGGATTGAAACGACACGCCCGGTGAATACTGTTTCGGGGCCACGCTCGTCGCACCCCGCGCGGGTGCGTGGATTGAAACATTGAGGGACACACGGGACCGCGCCGCTGCGTCTGGTCGCACCCCGCGCGGGTGCGTGGATTGAAACCTCTTTCGGGCGCCGTTCGAGCGGGTTCTCGCTCTCGTCGCACCCCGCGCGGGTGCCTGGATTGAAACCACCGCACGATGTCCGTGTCGTGGAACTTGGAGGGTCGCACCCCGCGCGGGTGCGTGGATTGAAACATTACCGCACACTTCGACGCAGACGAGGAGGAGGCGTCGCACCCCGCGCGGGTGCGTGGATTGAAACGATTGAGGCGGATCTGATCCACATGGACTCCATATGTCGCACCCCGCGCGGGTGCGTGGATTGAAATCATTCCGGGCAGCCGGGACACGCCGACCGCGTGGCGGTCTCGGCCTTGCCGAGGCGGGCCTTGGTGAAGTCCGGTGCGGCGTACCTCAGGATGCGCGTGCCGATAATAAGGTCCAGTCGCCCTTTAGCATCGAAAGCCATGCCTCGCGGGTCCTCGACAGCCGCGGTGCCGATTTCTTTCCCGCGCTTGCCCGCGCGGACGTCGTAGAAGACGACCCCGCTGGCGGCGGCCTGAATGATTTCGGGAGGCAGGTCGGTGGGGGTGTAAACGGACGCATGGGCAGGCGCGTCGGGCTCCGACGCACACCCCGACAGCACGACCGCCAGGAAAAGCCAGCACCCCAGTCGGGCTGTGCCTTTCGACGCGGGCGAGTGTGCATAAGGGCCCCCCCGACTGTTTATCTGGCGGTGTTGCTGACGAAGGCCGTCCCCCTCCCGCCGCCGTTGCTCTGGAAAGCGATCCGGCAAAACCGTCTTCCGGGTCCTTGCCTGTCCGGAGGGCCCGGCGCAAAGGGGGAGCGCGCGCTAAGGCATTCCGATCGCGCGGCGTTCCAGAAGCGGCCAGACACAATGGATGCCGGCTTCGGCATCGTAGGATTTGCGCAGCCGCTTGATCGGCTCGCCGATTCGGAGGGCGGTGATGTCATAGGTTCCCGGCATGAGGTCCCAGGTATACTCGTCGCCGGGTGCGAGCCGCGAACGAATGGTTGTGGCTTGGATGGGGGGCTTCTGCCGCGGCTTCAGTCCGACGTCGCAAGGCCAGGGTGTTTGGTTGACCACTGTGAGGCGTGCGAGGCCGTCGGGGAGCATCCCGTCGTATTCCCTGGTTTCGCGGCAGCCTGCGAGCGTCGCGGCGCCTGAGACCACCAGGCAGAGCAGGAATCGCGGGCGGCACCTATTCGGTTTTTGAGCCCACCACCCATTCATAGCACTTCCCTTCAGACAGAACCATGGCCCCTCTTGTCTTACGGACCACCCGACTGGCCATTGGACTGACGGCCGACGCATAGTACTTCCCGGGCGGCAGGGTGAAGATCATGGGTTGACCATAGGGGACGGCTGTTTTGTTCTCGAAGCGTCCGCCCTGCTCGCATCGCATGGCGATCTCGGTTTCTCTCGGCCCCTGGTTCAGGACCACCAGTTTGGCGGTGCCCAGTGGCGGGGCGGGAGGGACCATCGGGATTTCGCGGACGCGTAGTTCTCTGCATCCCACGCCGACCGCGGTCGCCAGGGCGAGTGCGATCGCCAGGCACGTCCGATTTGCAGATGCCGATGCGCGCATCGGATTACTCCCGTTGCTGTGCCGCGGCCGTGGAGCCGCTCATCCTGTCCGCCCGAGTGTCGTATGCCTTTTGCACGGCTTGCTGGACGGCCTGGTCGATTTCACGGCGTTGTGCCGCCGTTCTCAGCACCGTTGGTTGTACGAGCCAACCGGCGAGGGCCGGGCACTCTGAGAGCCGGGCTTGGATGCACCGGATGAGTTCAAGGAGGCGGCCGATTTCGCCGTTGCGTTGGGCCCTGTCCCAGAATCTAAGGAACTGTTCGAGGTCCCAGGCCCTGACATCGTGGGTGGTGAGCGGGGGAGCGGGGCCGTTCGCTTTCCTTTCCGGGAGCATACTGACTTCCAGGTCGAGGCGGCTCCAGAACACCTCCTGCAGGTCGCCCAGCGAGACGATGTGCCGCTGATCGAGCCATTGGCCAAGCGTTTGGGCGGCCGCGGCGCCTGCCTGCAGATACTGCTCGAGTGTTCGGGCGCGGCCGGTTAGTCGGGGATCTTCGTCCTCCCGCCGCAGGTCGCACAGGTTGACGGCGGAGGGGTCTTCAAACAAGACGGTGCCGGATTCGGACCGATACACGCTCCAGTCGAGGGTTTGTGTGAGTTTGGCGGGAACTTGCCTGTCGTGCCGCCCGCTGACCGGTGGGCTGAACGCGGCGAAGCCGCGACTCCAATCGCCGACGGGAAGGATTTCGGCCAATCCGCATGCCAGGGCCAGGGGTTGGTGACTGGCGTCTGAGGATGAGAGCATCATCGTCACGTGGCCCTGAACGTGCAGGCTGATCGCCGCCATCGAACGGGCCAGCAGCCGACGGTATTGACCGTCGCGCAGGAGCGCGTCAAACCGGATGACCGGAGACGCCAGCGCCGCGTGTGTGCGGGACAGGAAATCGGCCTGGGCCCTTTCGGCCGCGTCGATGCAAGGCACGTCGGAGAACGCCGCGACGGCCCGGAAGTAGCGCGGCGGCAGGGCCGCGCCGGCTTTCTCAAACAGGATGGCTTCCCGCAAGCAACCGCCTCGACTCAAGCCCACCTTGGCGGTCCCTTCCTGGCGGCGAGACAGGAACACGCCCGGCGAGGGCGAGGCCGGCCCCAGGCAGGCGAATGTCGCCGACGGCCGCCTCAAGGGTGCGGGCAAGACGAGGGGACGTGCCCCGCCCTCCCTGGCCGTATTCGCCTCGGCCGCCGCCAAGGCGCGGAGGAGATTCAGCCCCTCGGACGCGGAAACCGTACAGTCCTGGGAGGTGAAGAGGTTCCAGAGTCCGTCGTCTTCGCCTCGCCGGCCTTCGGCGTAGTATTGGATGCCGTGTGTGTTCACTTTGAAGAGTCCGGTTGCAGCGGCGCGCGTGCAGTGACATCAGGATCCGGAGGCAGGCAGTCTGCCACGAGGCGGAATCCCGTATAGGGATTGCGTTCGTCCAGTGCGTTCTCATAAAGCGCTTGCTGCCAATTGGCCTCGAACACATCGTACCAACTGAGGCCGGTAGCGTAGCAACAACCACTGGCCGCGCCGGCGCACCATTCCCGTACGTTTCCGGCGATGCCGTAGATGGTTTGCGTCGTCGCAGCGCCGGGTATCTTGATCGCGTCCCCGTTGTTGAGGCGGACGCGGGCGACGCCTTGCGGCTTGTTGACCCGCAGGTTGTCCTCATCGACGGACTCCGGTAGTTTCCTGGCAATGATCTGGTATTCGTTGAACGTCGGGAGTCGTTTGCCGCAGGCTTCGGCAAATGCCACGGCGTCCGCATACGTGACGCCGATGACGGGGCACTGATCTCTTGTCAGGCCGTCCTCGGCGTAGCGTTCGAAGTACCCGGCCTCGCCTAGGCGAACGAGGGTCCCGCCGGTGGAGGGCCCGGAGTAACGCGGCCATCGAAGCGCCTTTTCCTCTTCTGGTAACCGGCTGAGAAACGCTCGATAGGCGGCGACGGTGACCTCGGTCGGATCCACGTAGAAGGGTTGCGGCCCGTCGACAAAGACCATCGTGCGTATCTTCCGGATGTGGTCGGCCAGGTGCGAGGACCGTTCCAGGATGTTCGGGCAACTGGCGATTTGCGACGCCTTGCCGACCTCGTCCAGCAACTTGAGGACCTCGTCCGGTTGGTCGAGGGGCCGGCTCAATTGCGAATTGACGGCGGTGAGCACGGCCCCCAACGGCTCGTCGAACAGATCCGCATCGGGCGATTTCCTGGCTAGGTCTTGTATTCTCAGGCAGATCTCCTTGTAGTGACCTTTATCGGCATGGTCGCGCAGCCAATTTTGCCAGTGCCTTACCCAGTGGGCCTTCGTGACCTCATCCGGCAGGCCGAATTCACGAAGCACGTTTTCGTGGAGCACTTGTTTGGGGGACCCGGTCTCGCCCGTAGGAGGAAGCCACCAGTCCAGGAGACGTTTTGTCACGTTCCAGGTATCGGGCAAGTCCTCCTGGAGACTGTGAAGCGTGTCTTTGGACAGGGCCTCCTCGCCGATGGAGGGAACGGCTTGTTTCCAGGCATTGAGGGCTGTCTCCACGGCCTTGGAGTAGGTTTCTTCCTTCTGACATTGCGCATAGGCCAACTCAAGGTAGGTCCGGGCTCTCTTGGCGGCCAGGTTTCTCGGGCTGGCCCATCCTTCGTCTATGTCGAGTTCGTTTGCGATGGCCCCTGCGACGTGCAGGGCTTCGGCGACGTGGTTCAGTAGTTCGACGGTGCTCTTGGTGATCCCGCCGTCGACGAGGTTCTTCAGGGCCTCCAGGAGGTTGTTGCCTTTCGTTCGGAGCACCGGGTGGACGGACGGATACTCGCGCGCCCTCTGAACGGCATCATTCCATGCCGCGAGCACCGCGTTGAAATCAGCCCCGCTGGTGTCATCGATGGCCTGATCTATCTTTTTCTCGATCAGAAGTTTCGTGCACGCCAAAGCGCCGCTATAGGCGCGACCCATCAGGTTGAAGTCTGCCGACCGGCGGGCATGCGCGTCGGCCTTCTCGTAGAGATCGAAGGCGGCGTAGAGCGAGGGTTGGTTCCCGGTGAGGCGTTTGACTTCGTCCCTCAAGTCCGCGGGTATCCCTTGAAGAGACTTGTTCGACTGGACGTGCTCGGCCATCACCGCGTACTGCTTGGCGGGAAAACGGTGGGCCGCCACGAGGGCGGCTGCGGTCAGGTGTTCGGCGTGGTCCTGGCTGTATTGCCACACCTCGCGCCAGACCTCGTAGTCGAACGGGGAAGCCGCCGAGTCGTCTTCCGTGCCCGCCAGTGCGCGGCTGATGGTGAGGAACGCCTCGCTGAACGGTACTTGGCCACGGTGCCCCTCGTTGTTGAGCCAGGCCTTGCCGGCCTTCCACACGTCGGTCACGCTGGAGGAGCGGACGGCCTCCTCGAACCGGCGCTGGTAGATCGCGGAGAAGATGTCGTTCATTTCCGGATCGGCGTCCGGCAGGTGGTTCGAAAGGCTGACCAGCGCGAGGCTATGGGTCTCCATCTTGTTGTCGTTGAGCAATTCGGCTACGTGGCGATTCGTGTCCTGGAGCCGGCGGAGGGAGGCTGGTTCCCACCTGGCGGCCACGTACCTCGCGTACGGGTGGTAATTGGCTGCGGACAAGAGGTAATACGCTGCCGTCATGTCCCCCCGGTCGGCGAATTGCCTGCCGCCCCACAGGAGGCCCCACATGGCGACGGGGCCGACGAGCAGAAGTCCCAGGAACGCCAGGAAGGCGCGTTGAAGCCAGCGTTTGGCGGTCCGGGACCTCCACTGCTTGTAGATCTGCTCCAGGACCCAGAACATGGGTTCGAGGACGCGGGCCGGCCGGATCTGGCTCATCTCCGGCCTTTGTTCTAGGCCCGTTTCATCTTTCTCGGGTTTCATGCCCCACGCCGACACGGGAAAGAGGCTCACGTCGTACCGCCCTTCGTGTTGGAGGGTCACGAGCATGTCGGCGAGAGGTGTCATGCGGCACGCGACGAAGTCTTCGATGACGGCCCGGCCGGCGTCCGGGTCGGGGTATTTCTCCGCATCCAGAAACACCTCGCTGTGAATCGTGTAGGAGGTGACCCCCGTGTTATAGTTCTGAAGTCCGGCGGCCGACGGGTTCAGGCCGTGTGCCCGCAGGTAGCGGAGATACGCACAGTCCTCAGTGGGCATCTGGATGCGCTCGTCGTTCAGGAGGTCGACCTTCGTGATGACGAATGCCAGCGGCAGGCGGTACCAGTGACTGGGTGACTTGGCAGGCGGCGGGGCGGGGCGGTCGGTGTCGGCATCTTCGTGCCGGGTGGCGGGGAAACTCGTGCCGAACACGCGATTGAACAGGGTCTTGTAGTAGTGGATGCGTTCAGTGAGTTTTTGCTCCGACAGCGAGCAGTCCAGCAGCGCGACGGCGCCTCGGCAACGAGGCAGGATGTCTTGTCCGAGGGCTTCGGCTAGGGCCAGCGTCTCCGGCGTCGTAGCCCGTCCGCCCCCGGCCAGGATCTGGTAATGCTCACCAGAGGTATCGAATGCCGTCAGCGCCTCGCGTTTGAATCCGTGCCGGCGGGCCTGGAAGAGGTCGAGCGGCCGGGGGGGTTCTCCCGGGTCGGTGTGATCCCACGTACACCGTTCCTCGTACAGGATGAGTTCGCTCACGTACTTCAGAATTTCTTCACTCGACGCCGTGATGCGCCACTTGTCGTTACCCTTGGGCGAACTCAACGTCTTGCCCAGCGCCATCAGGTAAGCGGACTTGCCCGCATTCGGGAAGCCCATCAGGGCGATCATCCGGTCGGCCCGTTCCGCAAGATCCGCCACGGGCCCGGAAACGGCGACGGTGTCATCTTCGTGCTGCGCCATGTTATCCCCCATAGATTCTCAAAAACACAGCAGGTCAAGGGCGTTCAACAGCAGATCGGCCTGCGAGGCTGCACGTCCCTCGCCGGAACCCGACGAGCCGGTTTCGCAGTACCGGCACAGGTGCGTGATGTTTTCCGCGAAGCGTCCCCCGCCTTCCGGGGCGTAGCGATGAAGCATGCCAAAGAGGTTGGAGACGGTCTCAAGAGGTAACTGGGCGGCTAACGGTACCAAGTGTTGCCGGGGCGCCTGGGAAAGGTATGCGGACAGGCCCGCGGCGATGGCCTCGTCGCAGTGCGTCGACACCCAAGACCGGAACGTCAACCGCAACGTCTCGCCTGGCTGAACGCTGCCCAGTGCCGGCCAGATGAAGGACTTCAAGATTCTCAGGTGGACGTGCACTTGGTCGTCCGTGGGGGGGGCCGCGGCCGAGGCGTCCTCGAACGCCTCCTGCAGGTGCCGACCGAGGGCAAGCAGGTTGCCGTGTGCCGTCCGGCAGGCGGATGCCACCGGTCCGAGCACGGAGGCCCACATCTTCAACGGTGCCACGCCCGTGTCGGCGCCGGGGCTGGCGGCAAGTGCCGAGGCATACCAGAGCGCCGCCGCGTGCGACGCAGTGTTCGCCTCGTCCACGAGTTGTGGGAGCCCCTGGCTCAGGAGGATTCCAAGGACGTGGGTGGAGGGCAGATCGAGCCGTTCTCGGCGTTGCTCGCTCCACGGGGTCTGCAGTCCCAGTTGCGCTGCGAGGCCGGCATACTCTGAGGGTCGATCCTGCATCTTGCGGAGCACCGTCTGAGGAGGCTGGGGCTGGCTTCTATTGTCGGTTGGAGCCGCGGTTGCCACGCCGGCCTGTTCCTCGCGCAGGGCGCGGTCCAGCAGCGCGGCGTAGACGCCGTTTGTGCCGGCGACGTCCATCACTCCGTCCTTTCGCGGTCAGGGGCCAGCACGATGCGGAAGGTGGTCTTGCCTTCTGTGGCTGGTCGCGTTTCGGGTTTGGTTTCCCCGCCGCCGAATGGCCTGGCGGGCCTGGGTCCGAAGACTGTTTGGCCCGGGTCCCCGTCGGGATGTGCTTCAGTGACGCCCCGGAGAACCCATTCGGCGTCGGTGGTGTTATTGGGTCGGAGGTTGGCGGAGTTTGCCGCGGCTTCCTCAACGGTCGGCAGGCGAAACGCGTAGCCTTGCAGATCTTCGCCCTCGTCAAAGATGGCCGGGTACTTGGCGCGGACGTAATCGGTGTATCTCCGGCAGAACTCGCAGGCCTCGCCGAAGGTGGCGTGACGCACCCACGGGTTACTACTTCCTCCCGCGCGGACGTTCTCGGTCTGCAGGGGTTCCCCCATGATACGAGTGAAGCGGTTGTACGAGACGGGGTGCGCGGAAATGTAGCAGCCGTTGCCCATGTCCGTTAGGCCGAGGTGGTTTCGCACCACCTCTAGGCCGGGGTTGATGATCGTCGGCGTCGTGGGCTGGCGTCGCTGCTCGACCGAGCGACTTGCCCAGGCGACGTAGCCGGCTGCACCCCCCACGAGAAGCACGGTCAGCACGAGCCAGGCTCGGGCGGGCGTAACAGTTCGGAAGAAAAGGATCCGCAGAAGCTCCCCCCGGGGGGCGCGCTGCCGGGGCCGCTTGGGCACCCGCCTCTCCAACGGCTGGGACATCAGATCGGCGTCCCCGTTGAGGAATGCCTCGAGCAGTTCCGAGAGTTTCTCTCGGGTTACTCTGAAGTCTTTGAGCAGGTGCGTGACCTGGGCAGTGCCCCCGGCCAGGTCCCGGGCCACATCCAGGGCCAGGACCTCTCCTTCGGGCAGGGTGCCGATCACGGTGCGCAACGCTTCGTATTGCTGATCCACCAGGAGGGGAATGTAGTCAGCCAGGAAGGGTCGGAGGGGCATCCAGGCGTCGCGGTAGTACCGGCTGGCCAAGCGAATCTGGGGAATCTGGGCGCCAAAGGTCTCGGGGTCCGTTCGGCCCCACCACCGGGCCTCCGTCCGCCCGTGGGTTCGATTCCAGACAATGGCGGTAAAGTCTTGGGTTGTGGACGGGTCGCCGGTGTGTCCGCGCCCGTCGTCCGTCGGACGGCCCGAGACGAGGTAGGTGCACTGGGGATCGGGCTCGTACCAGATTTCCCATGCTTGGGAGCCGGGTTGAGCCTCAATCGCTTTGACCGTGTCGTTCGGCTGCTCGGCTAGGCAGGCATAACGGGCCGGCGGCTGCGACTCGGAAGACGGAGCCGCGGGGAATCGGCCCTTGTTCATCAACATGAAGCGAAGCATGCTTCCCGTTGGGACATGCTCCAAGACCGCCAGGTTTGTCTGCGCGTATGTCTGAATCAAGCCGTCGCGGTTGAGGCTCAGGAAGTCGAACCCTCTGAGCCGCGGGGTGATGCCCCCGGGGCTGAGAAGTTCGTCCGTCAGGTGCACGAGGGCATGCGCCTTGACGCTCGCATCGGTCCGTAGGAGGTCGTCCAACCGGTCCCTGCACCGCCGGCGGTATGTCTCATGAAGCGTGGTTGTTTCCGGCAATCCGACAATTCGCGGGGCCAGCGGGTTTTCGGGCGGCGGGTCGCAAAGAAAATCGGCCGCCACGTCGTTCCACAGGTAAGCGTTAGAGCGGGCGGCTAGGCGGAAGGCTTCGGCGTCGAGCGCCAGGACGGCCTCCTGGAGGGCGTCCATCGGGTTCCGCCCGTCCAGGATATCGTCCTCGTTGGCGAAGAGACGGTCGTAGCGCCCCGGAACCTCCGGAAGCGGCGTATCCGGTTGGGCCAGGGTGCAGACGGCGGCGATGAGGTGGAAGCCGTTGACCAGCCACCTTGTCTCGGGGTTGGGCACGTCTTCGTGGGGGGCCATTGGTGGGTTCGGCTCGAGGACGGCTCTGCGGAACGGGTCCCAGTAGTTTCTCTCGATACGCGTCCGCCAGGCGTCGAGTGCTTCGGCCGACGGGGCCTCGTACAGCAGCGTCACGTACACGCGGACGAGATGGGTGTCTTCGATCAACCGGGCGAGCATCTCGGTGTTCTGGCGGGCGAGTTCCTCCCTGAGGGCAGGCCAATCGGACGGGAGTAACCATTGCGGTTCAACCTCGCTGCTGCTGATCAAGCTCGCCACCAGCCGCGCGATCTCGGCCCCGTGTTGGTCGCCTTTGCCTTCGCGTTCGACGGCATAGGTTTCGGCGACGTCAGCGGCCAGGCAGGTTTCGACGTTGACGCCGATATGTGCCAGCGCTTCGCGGGCCTCTTCGTCATTCAGGAGCCGCTCGCGAAAGCGCTCGGGCACGGTGCCGCTGAAGACATCATCTTTGCCCTGGTCTGTGCCAGTTCCCACCCAGCCCCTTATATCGGCCTGTATGGCACGGATGATGCGCTCGTCGCGAAATGCACACAAGGCCTCTTCGCTGGTCCCGAGCTCGCCGACGACTTCGCGAAGCGTTTCATTGAGGTCTTCGTCCTGGGGGTCTTCGAATTCGGGCTTCTGAAACTCTCGGAGCAGGGTCAGACACAGCCTCTGCCATGGCGTGAGGATGGGCAGCGCAAGCGAGCCGACGGTGAGTTCGTGGTTTCGTCGATCGAGGTTGAGGTTGGCGTCACTGTAAGAAAGGAGCATCCGTGCCCACTCGCCTTTCCTATCTCGAGGGCGCACGAATTCGAGCAATTCCTTGAGCGCCGCTGCCCCTTCGCTTCCGCTCAGCCAATCGTCATTCTCGGGAGACGCCCGGCCCCACGTGTCCAGGACGTGCGCCGTGACCTGATAGGGGAGTGGCCTCTGGCTTTGGTCGGCATATTGCCGATAGGCCGCCGACAGTGCCTGGGCCACTTCAGCCAGCGTGGTTCTCAGGGGCTCGTTCAGCATGGCAAACCTTTCGATGGCGACATGTCCGAGGTTGTCCTGACGGTAGAGGTCGGTGCGGGCGGTCAGGTGTTATCCCCTGCCGCAACGGTGATTTGCTCCAGGCGGTCCAGGATATCTCCGAGTTCGGCGTTACCCGGCGGGATTTCCTGTTCGCCGCTTGAATTGGCCATGTAGAACTCTTCGAGCCGCCTGTCCCAGTGATCCATGAAACGGCGCCACGCCACGTCGCGGGTCAGACTCGGCGGCAATGACGGCGTCGCCGGAGGCGGGAGATGCTGTCCGAGACTGGCGACGAAGTCGCACCACTTTCGACAACAGATGGAAATAAGAGCCTTTTCAAAGCACCGGAATCCCCGGTTATGTTCGAAAAAGGCGCGGACGCTTTTGGCCAATTCGTCCTTGAACGCCTGCTGTTGGGCTTTCTGAGCCAGTTGGTTGATCAACCCTGCCAGGAGCGTGGAGTATCCGTTTTGGGCCAACCGGCCGAGGCGATCCTCCTCCACGCACTTGCTGGCGTGGTGCAGCCACGCGCCGACTAGGTTCTCGACGAATTTCTCGATCTGGACGTCGGGCTGGGCGACGGCATCGGTCTGGTCCAAGACGCGGCCGACAACGGAGGGCGGCAGGCTCAGCCGTTCGAGCAGCGGCCCGAATACGTATTGCATCTCGTACTCGTGCAGGACGCGGAGCAACCTGCGGGCTTCGCGTTTCGCTTCCTCGCCGCGCACATCTTCGTCGAGCGAGATGTACTCGCGTCGAAGCGCCGCGGCCAGTTCCTCGCATAGTTTCGCGAGTTCGGCGGCCAACTCCTCGCGTTTGATGTCCGGCCGCAACTTGCGCAACACCGCCGGTACCAGCAGCGACAGGCCGGTATGCTCCCGGTCATCGGGCCCAACGGGGGCGACGGCGTCCCATCTCGCCTCCGGGTCGTCCATGTGCTGGCGGACCAGGGCGCTGTCGATAAACGTTTCCCGAAGTTCGTCGAGGGAGGAGGTGGATTTGCTGTGTTCGGGGTTCCGGACCCAGAAGATGTTCTTGAAGGGTCTCTGACTTTGGTTGCCCCACCGTGTCATCCAGCGATACCCGCGGCGTCCGCCGCTCTCGGGTACTCCGCCGTTCTGTTCGGCCCCTTGGCTGGGCTCGAAAAGGTAGAGCAGTTTCCGGATGTACTGATTCCAGCGTGCGGCCGCGCCGACGCCCAGGTGCGGATCGAGCATTTTGTCGAATTTGGTGGGACAGAGGAAGAGCGAGGGGGCCTCCATCTCCTCTTCGTCGAGATGATCGAAGCGGGGGTACCGCGTTTCGATCCACCGGCGGACCTGTGCCCCCACCTGGTGGCATTCGATGTTCTCCGACACGTCGACGCAGAAGACCAGGACGCTGATTTCGCGTTCCCCGCAGTAGTGTTCGAACAGGTAACTCAACTTGCCTCTTCGGAGGACGTCGACGACGTTCATCCGTCCGGCCCCGTCGTCCTGGAGAGCGTTTTCGCCGAGGCCTTCTCCGGCGCCCCGCGGCGCGCGGGCGCCCGGGAAATCCAACACGTCCGCCTTGGGCAGCAAATCCTCCGCCCCGTTTGGAGTCGTCCGCGTTACCGGCAGGTAGAGTTCGGCAACCAGGGCGCTGAGCAGGGCCCGGCGAATAATGGCGGAGGCTGGCTGGCCGTTGCGGTTGAAACAGACCGTCGTATCACCCCGTTCTCCCTTCAGCACATCCGGAAGGATTTGGACGTCCGGGATTGTGTCGGCATCCGAGGCATCGTCTCTCGGTTTGTAACTGACGACCGCATCCTGTTCGATTTCGACGAATGGGGCGTTCCCCATTCGCGCCAGGCCGTCCACCATTTCGGTATACAACCGGTCGATGACCGGCGTGCTTCCCATGCCCCACAGGGTGGAGGCGAGTTCGCGCCGTTGGCTCTCGGATAACCGATCGGCGTCGACGCACTCGATGCGGCTCCGGATGCTGCCGTGCTTCAGGATCTGGCCGAAATACTCTGGCTTTTCGAAATGCTTTTCCATGTAGCGCCACGCGTCGTCCAGGTCGCAGAGGAATGGGTCGGTGAGATCGGCGGCATTCTTGGTCGGCAGGTTGTCGAATAGATCCTTCACGCGCTTGACGGCGTCTACGGTGTCGGGGGGCCGGCATTCGGACAGGAACCCCGTGGCGAGGCATTTGAGGATGTCAGCGCGTAACAGAAGTCGGGCCACGAACGTGCCGGGCCTCTCGGGCCTGACCTGGGGATGGAGGGTGAAGCGGCAGACCACTCCGGTCGACTCGTCGCCGCGACACGGGTTGATGTGCTTCAGGAACGGGACGGGGGGGTTCCCGGGCTCGGGATTGGCAATGGTCAGTTCCGCCTCGCCGGCCCGGCCCATTTCGCCGATGAGGAAGGACTTGCCTGCCCGGGAGGGCCCGAACAGGCCGATGCAGAGGCGTCGCCCGGCCGCACACCGGGCGGTGACGGCCCGCTGCCGAATGCGCCGTATCTCCGGCCCCGCCAGCGTCATGGTCTGCTGGGCGTCTCCCGGACGCTGAAGGATGTCCCGGCGGTGGGTCTTCGCCCATGTCTGGACGTCGTCCAGGATACTCGCGAACGTATCCAGCCGCTGGCACAGATCATGGTCGGCGTCCTCCATGGGGATTTGGACTTGCTCAGGACTCACAGTACGCCCCTTTCCAATGCACTCGCTTGCTTCGCCTGCACGTTTTAGGGTTAAGGTTCAACAAGCCTAATATCCGGAGATACATAGGTATCGGGATCACGAAGCCGCCGGTTATTCCACGTGCTGTCTCCGTACGAATTTTTCTCGCCCTCAAATACGAACCTCCGTACGACCCACCAGGAGGCGGATACCTGCGTGTTTTCGGCTTGTGTCCGGGGTTTCGGCTCAGACCGGAAGGGCGGGTCCTTGTCTTCAAACGGCCATGGACATTGGAACAGGACGATTTCCCGGTAACGGTCCTCGCTCTCCGCGTCTGTTTTCCTGCTCCTGAGAACGATCGCTTCGGCTTCATCGAAATTCGCATACCCGTCCCAGGGGGGGTGGGGGATTGGGGGAGGAGGGCGCTTCGCTTGCGCAAGCGCGGCATCCAACTCTTGTTGGAGCAGGTGCACGTTTTGCTGGAATGCCTTGGCGTCCGCCTCCCACTCGGCAGCCTGCTTGGCCTCGTGTCGCCACAGGATTCCCAAACCCAGGATCAGGATCAGCATGAAGGGCAGCCCGATCAGCGGGGCCGCGTTCCAGATGGCCCTGACCCACGTCCCGACGGGGAAGCGTGCGGCGAGTCGTTCGCGAAGCGGGGGCTTTCTTTGCGGCAACACGCCAGCGGGTTCCCTTGACGGCGGCGCGGCCGGGCGCGGATCAGGCGTGGGACCGGCCGGCTGACGCTGCCGCGGGGCCTCCTGCCGTTTCGGGATGTACCGGGGTTCCTGGACACGGGTTCTGTATCGGCTGGCCACGTGGGCCAAGGCCGTTTCCCATCGGCCGCTGCCGAGCGTTGTCCCGTTGCCCTGGTTCTTGAGGCACCAGTTGATGATGACCAGGTCCCCGGACTTCGTGAACTTCACGTCGTCCGTGGCGTGGGGTATACGGAGTCGTGAGAGCACGTCGGTTGCCATGGAGCGGCGTACCATCCGGGCGGCTCCGCTCGCGGCGGTGCCGGCGCATTCCTGGCTGGCCACCTGGAGCCGCCGCCGGAGCCCCCCGAGTTCCCTGCCGATTCTCTCCTTGGATGGGGGTTGCTCCGCCTCGCCTCCGGGGATGAGCCAGTCCAGGCGATATCGGCCGGTGGCCGAATCCTTTGCGACTCTCACGTCAGCCAGGTAGCGGCCAAGGTACATCTGAAGGTACGCATAGTATTCGTAAAGATAGCGCCCGCCGGGGCATGGGACGAGATGCTGTGCGTCGTGTCTCGCCGTAATTACATCGAACATCGGGTGTCCTCCCCGGGCACGACTCACGTCATGGCGTGCCCTTTGCCTCCGCCTCGGTTCTCTGCACGGCATGGCGTTCCATTGCCAGATAGGTGCCGGACGGTTTGTGCCAGAGTTGGAGTTCGACGTTCGTGGTGCCTATGGGCAGCGACTGGACGGGCATCACGTACGCAAAGACGTAGCGTGGGGCTTCGCCCGGTTTCTTGAAGACGAGGATCTGGTTCTCGGCGTGCCAACCCGAAGGCGGGGTGGAGGGTGTCGGCAACCGCCACTCCAGCATCCGGAGGGCCTCGTGCCGCTTTGCCTCGGGAACCTCGATGCCGACCCAATGGCAGACCTCGGTGTTCTCGTGGTTCACATGCCGCACGTAGTGTCCTTCACGGAAATCCGGAACGATCCAGAACCAGCCCTGCGGATTGCCCCGGCGGTCGAGCCGGTCGCCCCGCACCCCAGTCATGTGTTTCTGGCCGAGCGCCCACGCCACATCGTTCTGGAACGTCCGGGCCAGGCTGACCGCTTCGCCGGGCTCGTAGAGCCGGCCGCCCGTCCCTTCGCTCAGTTGGCGCAGTTTTTCGCGGTCCGCCTTCGGCCCGAACGCCACGGTGGAAACGGTGATGCCGGCTTGCCGGAACATTTGGACCATCTCCGGGACGGTGAATTTGCTGCTGCGCCCGTCGCTGAGGAGGAGAGTATGACGGATGCCTTTGGCATTGGCGTCGGCCGGCCCGAACAGATCCCTGGCTGCTTTGAGGGCGGGGTCGATCCGCGTGTTGCCCTGTGCCCGCAACCCGTTCATGCCTTGGGCCAGAGTCTGCCAGCGGACGGCCGGTGTCATGGAGCAGACCGTTCTGGGATTGTCGGAGAAGGCAACCAGGCCCACATGGTCGTCGTCGGACAACAGCGGTTGGATGGACTGGACGGCTGCCTTCGCCTGGTCGATTTTCCGCGTGCTGCCTACCTTGTTGTTCATGGACCCGCTGACGTCGAGTACCAGGGCCAGTTTCATCCGGGGGTGGCCCGGGCGTTCCTGTCGGTCGGCCTCGTGGGCCTCGCCGGGCCAGATGAACCCCACCAGTTTTCTCTCTCCGGGGTTGTCTTTCGTGCGGGCCCAGAGGTCCGTACGGTTGAGCTCCCACTGCTCGGCATTCAACGGCCGTGGGGCGATGCCCCGGAAACCGTCCACCATGTTGCCGACCTTAAAGTAGTCGGGGACGTCGCGGGTGGGCTCCACGGTCTTGGTGTAGTCGTCGCCAACGGTTTCCTTCTCCATCGGTCGGGTGTTGGCAAAGTCCGGGTCCAGTCGCTTGGTCCAGCCGGGTGCCCCGGCCGGATCGCGGACGTTCCCGCGGGATGGAGGCGGGATGCGGTGAGGCAGGGGCCGTTCATCTTTTTCCCTCTCCGGCTTCGGTTCCGGAGGGGTAAGCGGTTCGGGAGGAGTAGTCGGCTCTTGGGGTTCAGGCGGGGTTATGGTTTCCTCTTTTTCGTCTGCCTTTTTCTGTTCTTCGGAGTCCGACTTGTCCTGGGGAGTAGTCGGCTCTTGGGTTTCAGGCGGGGTTATGGTTTCCTCTTTCCCATCTGCCTTCTTTTGTTCTTCGGGGTCCGACTTGTCCTCTTTCTCCCCCTTTGGCTCTTCCTCCTTTTCCCCCGATTTGATCGTGAAACTCCCCTTCGGCCAATCAAGCACTTTGGGCTGGCCGTCGAAGGGGTCCGTGAAGCAGACAAGATCGGGGTCTTCCGTTTTCTCAGGAGGTGTAGGGTCGACGGATCTGAACGTACCGCTTTCGGGGTCCAGGACATGGACTTTTCCCGCGTCGGGGTCGAGGATAGCGAATCGACCGTTTTTGGGGTCCTTGGGGCGTTTCGTTCCCAGCGAGCGCGCATTGGAACCGTCGGCGTCACTGATGGTGGCCTCGTCCTTCTCGGGGTCGATCGAGATGAAGCGGCCGGTTTCGAGGTTCTTATACCCCGGTTTCCGAATGACAATCTCTCCCTTTTCAAACGGTTTGCTGGTCCCGGCCGATACGGGGACAGCGAGGACGGGGGGGGGGGGCGCGTCGGCCAATGGTTCGCCGGCCGGTCCGGCCGCGTGCCATATTGCCACGGCCACCGCCACCGCGACGAGCAGCCGAAAACGATTCCTGTATGTCCGCATCATCGAGCACCTCGGATTAATGGGCGGCTTCCACCACGCGTTCCTTGACGCTCTTCTGGCCCAAGTCGTTTTCAAGAACCAAGTCCACCCGCTTTTGGGTGGCCAGTCTTGCGATGTCCGAGAGCGGGATCATGAAGGCGTAGAAGTGCTTCGTCGTTCCGTTGGGCCCCGAGAGGCTGAACAGTTCCGGCTTCGCCGAGCCCGTCTCGAAGAGGCGCTGGGGTGTTCGCAGTGCCATCCGGAGGTTGTGCGGGCGGCCTGGCCGGTCGGTTTCCACGCCGAGCCAGTAGAACACACTCGGGCCCTCGTACTTGACAAAGTAGAGCTCGTCCGCCGTTCGGCCGGGCGCGATCTGGAACGATGCTGTCTGGCTGTACCATTGCAGTGCGCCTTTGACCACCGTGTTCTCGCGTTGGTCCCTAGGCCAGTAAAGGTCGATCCCCACGACCGGGCGTCCGTCCCGTTCGGAGAACGCTTGCCTGTATACCCTTTGGGGTTCAATTACCCACGCCGGTTCGTCCGTGCGGGGCGGAGTGCCTTCGACGTAGACGCGGAATCCTTCCCGGAAACCGACGACCCCCGTGGGGAGAACGGTGCCAGCGGTGCCGATCTCGTCTCCGGTTGAGTCCTCGGGTTGCTCGTCGTCTTGCTCGGCGCCTTCTCCCTTGTCGTCCTCCATGCCTGGGGTTCCCGTATCTTGAACCCAGACATCGATAATTGTAGTTAGTGGCTTTTTTTCGAAGGGCCGCCTGATGGCGATGCTGCCCTTCTCGTTGTCGAGCAGGCACGGCAAGGCGGGGGTGTCGGTTCCGACAAGTTCCAGCCGGCTGTCGTAAGGCAACCCTTCGTCTCCCCAGAACCAGAGCAAGAGGAGCAGCAGAAGGAGGCTTGCAAGACCAAGGCCGAGGAGAACCCACGGCCACCGGTGGCGGCGGGAGGGCGTCGGGGCCACGGTGTCGCCGGCGTCACCGACGTCGCCGACGAAGGCTTCGTCCGCCGTCTCGTTAAGCGCGGCTCCACCGGCTCCGGCCACTGCCGCTGACGCCATGCCGACATCGGGCTGCGGCGTGGGCTCTTCCTGCTCGGGGACGCTCCTGATGATCTCGGGCCTGGCGGCCGGATTAAACTCCACCATGCCCCAGCCGATGATCGCGTACCCGTCGGCTGTCCTAACGATCTGGTTCTCCCGCAGTGTATCCGGACGGAGGGAAGTGCGAATCTGTTCGAGGATCTGTCTTCTCTGGTTGAAGTCGTCGGCCTGGAGCCGGATGGTGCCGTCACGTCCGGGTTCGGGTACGGCCGCGTCGGGGAATATTTTCTCATATTCACTTTGGGAGCAGTGGTAGTACCCGCCCCGGCTCCCCTGTTCCTGGATGCAGGTCATGGTATGGAGCACGTCGTCGACGTGCCGGTTAGCGCTGTCGAGTTCCTGCCGGACCGCGTCGAGGTCATCCTGGGTGCCCATGCTTCCGCCGCCGGCCTTGAGTTCCCACGACGCGTCCTGCCCGTCAGGGGAGACGTGGACGGGGCCGGCCAGCAGATCGCCGTAGAACTTCTCGGCGACGTCGGCGTAGTAATCAACGATGCGATGTCCCTCGCCCAGCCTCATGAAGTGGGCGCCTTTGGAGACATGGGTCGTCCGGACGGTGGTCATGGGCCAGCCCTCGTTTACGCCCAGCGCACTTGTGCGGGTTGAACGACTTCGTTGTCGGAACGCCTTACGATGTAGAACGATTCCGGCATGACGGAATCGTTCGACGACCGGCCACCCCGGGGAGGTTCACAGGTCTGGCGATCGTAGCCGGAGCGGGCGGCGATTCGCCGGCACTCATAGTGCTCCGCAAAGAACGGCTGGCTGTTCAGCAACTCGCAGCTGAGGATCATCAGCGGCTCCTGGCTTGGGGGATCCTGCGTGAGGATCAGCGCGCATAGCCGTTGGCCGAGGTGATGGGCGGTTTGCAGCAGCATGTCGGCGTTGCCGCTCCATTCATACTTGAAGTAGATGGTCAGGATGGCCTGGAGCAGCAGGACCCCATCGTCCCCCTGGAGTTCCTTGTCCACGAGTAGGTCCAAAAGGGGGGCGCTGCGCTGGTGGTTCAGTCTGGGGATGCGCCGGACCCATTCCTGATGGGTTTCGCGCCGTTTGTGCTCGTCTGTGGTGACCGGGGAGGAGCGGGGAGGTGTGGGCGGCGGTTGCGGATGGGTGGGCGGACTGCCGGGACCGTTGCCGCGCCGGTTGGGGGACGGAGACTGCGATGTATCGGATGCCTCCTGTGCCAGGTAATAGCGGGCGAAGGCGAGAACGGCGTCCGTGCACGTGTCCTCGATGGGGCGGGCGGCCGGGCCGGTCACCACGGTGTGGGCGCTGCCTCGCTGCTTCTGCCTCTCAAGGAACGTCTTGACCTCGCGTGCGGCGGCTTCCCTGACGCTGGGTTCCAGTGTCTCATACCATCGGGTGAACACGTCGTCAGCTGCATGGGACGCACCCGCACGCCCGGGTGGCGGACCGTTGTGCGGACTGTGGGGTGTTGAGGCTTGCCATGGCCTATTCATGGTAGAAGCACCCCGTATCAAGCCAGTAATCGTCGGTGAACATGGTCTGGAGACTCAATTGGAGTTTATCCGGTCGAACGGGGGTCCTGTTGCTGAACTGCCCCGAGACTGAATGAATAGCCAGGCGGAACAGGGCGCGTTTGCCGCGGCGACGGGTCTGATGTTCAAGACGGAGCACAACGGGGACCACGGGCAATCGCCTGAATCGGTGGTCCCGCAGGTTATCGAGCACGTCCGGGGCCCACCGTAGGTGAAACAGCGGGTTGGCCAGTGCGCAGCCGTCGGCGATATTGCGACAGCCGATCCAGATATCGCCGCCAAACTGGAACGGTTCAGACACGTGCCTTCCGCCGTTGCCGAGGGTGAAGAGGACGGCGTGGTCGGGGATTTCTTGCATGCCCCGCTCGATGATGCCAATGATCGAGGTGACCTGCGGCGTATGGTCCTGCGAAAGTCTGAATTGCTCCCCGACTCTGCTGGAGACGAAGTGGATGGCCGCCCCGACGACGACCGAACTCTTGGCGTCTTCGATGACGCCGTCGCGGGCGAACGGATACCAACTGCTGCTGACCGGGTGTCCCTGGAGGCTCTCGATCCGCGCGGGTGGAATCGGGCAGTATCGCGCCAGCATCCGCATGAGTTCGGGTAGGCCGGCGGGGCGGCCCGCCACCAAGAGCAGGTCGCAGTCGAACTGCGCGATTATGTCGCTGAAGTTGCTCAGGGCTGTACCCAGGACGGTGTTGACCACCCGGTTGAATGCGTCGACGTTGAACGTCAGGGTGACCGTGCTGATGTCGGGCGATTGTCCCCGGACCTGTGCGGCCAGGTAGTTGTTGAAATCCTGGAGGAGTGTCAGGGGATACCGGGATCCGCTCAAGGCTTGGCGAAGGGTTACCTGCTCCTGTTCGACCTCGGCTTCCGCCCGAGACCAGAAGTAGCGCACGATCGGAACCCAGACGTGGTTGACCAGGTTCCGGCGGAGGGCGTCGAGGTCGCGGTTCATGCTTCCGGTCGTGGTGCTGAAGAGCCGTTTCCACACGTTTCCCGGAATGTTGAGTTGCTCCCACATCTGTGGGAACACGAGGTTCCGGAGCACCTCCATTGCCACGTCGTCCCCGCCCATATTCAGCCCGTCGCGAAAGAGAGGTCGGGAGTGAATGGAGGTGAACCCGATGGCGTCCGGATCGGCCCAGAACTCCGAGATGACCATGTCGGTCGTTCCCCCGCCCACATCCAGGCTGGCGAGGCGGAGCGTTGGCGGCCCGTCCTCCTCCCGCCTCCGGCCCGTTACCGAGAAGTATCGGCGGGCGTCTTGCGGGAACCGATACTGCACTTCTCCGTAGAGATAGCACAACTGGACGGCCGTGGCTTCGTCGCAGTCGAGATGCACTTGCGGTTCGGGTTGTTCGGGGGGTGGAGGAGCCAGCGGCCGGCCGCTTCGGAACGCGAACGGGTCACGATAACTGTTATACCATATCCGGACCGCCCGGCGGACCCCCTTCTCGAACTCCTCCAGTTCGAGCGGTGTCATGCCCGACGGATGGACGAGCACGAGGTTTCGGAAGACCCGTCGTCGGTTGATGCCGCCCTGGACGGGCATCTTGGACCGGTGAGCCAAGCTGTTCATTTGCGAGAACGCCTGTTCGAGGATCTCGACCAGGGTGAAGATCAACCCGCTCTTGCGGCTGTAGCGGGGAGCAGCCGGGTTTGGCAGCAACCCGCCTTGCGGCGCGCGGAACGGGTCGTTCATGTCGATGTAGCGGAGCAGAGCCCCTTCGATGGGGTCGCACCGTCCCTCGTTGGAGGTCGGTGTGAAGGACCAACTCACTGGGCGCAGCGAATCGTCCCACAAATACCGCTTGGGACTGCTCATGCCCGTGACGGCACCCACCACGCCGAGATTGAGATGAACCGTCGCGTCGAGCGCTTCGTCTCCGAGGCGGGCGAGCGAGACACCGCTGAACCGGGACGTGTCCGCATCGCCGCCGATCTCGGCCTCGTGGACGAACTGGAGGTACGACTCGAACGGCCCGGAAGAGGTGGAGGTCGGCCGGGCACGGGACCGCATTTCGAGCCCTGCGAACAGCGGATTCCCGTTTGGCGGGGTTTCCATGATGATGCCGCAGGTACGGCAGTTGCCCAAGTCGAGGATGAGGTGCGCGTCGACGTTTTCGGCCCCCTGCTGCATGGGGCCTCCCAGAATTTGGATTTCCGGCAACTTGTCTTCCAGGTAGTGGGCCAATGCCCGGAGCCTAGCCATGGCGGCACCGGGCCCGTCGCGATAATCGAGTTGCTCCAGGGCTTCAGCAAGTGGTTGATTCGGATCGAGTATCCCCGCCTGTTGGATCCAGGCCTCCCAGGCAGGGTAGGTAAGGCGACGGATCTCTTCGTGTTCCCAGAAGGCTTCGAGAGAGGGGTCGACGCGGAACGTGTGGCCGATCTCGCGGTTAAGGAGTCCGCGTTCGTCGTTGTCCGACCCCTGTGACCGGCTGTGGGTATCACACGCCAGGACGACGCGGTAGACGGTCTGATTCTCGACGGATTCCGGTTCCAGGAATGCCCGGACCCAATACGGGTGGGTGCTGTGATACGGGACGGGGAACCATCGCCGGACGAACATCTCCAGCGCCTCGATGGGCTGAACGGTGAACTCGTTCGGATTGCCCTGATCGTTTGGTCCGTCGGGTACGTCATCCGTTGTCACCACACCGCGGAACGTCGGATTGTCGGCAATGTCATCGGAACCGAGGAACTGATACACGTCCACCGCAGACGGGTGAGTGACGTCGAGCGGCTCGGGAAGGTCGAGGTACTGTATTCCACTCTTTACGAAGAGGGTTTCCATCGTTGTGCTCCCAAAGTAAGTGCTTCAGACAGCGTACCACCAGTACGCTCAGTGTTGTCCGTTCGTCTTTCGCCTGGTCGCGAGATTCTCCACTGCGAAGGCTACGGTGCCGCGGCGGCCTGTTCTGCCAGTCGGACCGCCAGACTGTACTCCGGGCAGCCGACGGCGTAGGTTCGGAGCACTAGGTCCAGGGCGTTGCGTTCGGCCTGCGAGAGTTGAAGCGGTTTCTGCCGGTTCGCGCGGTCTCTGAGGCGGCCGAGGAGCCACGTCATGTACGCCTCGGCTTGGCGGTCGCGTTGACTGTTGGGCGGTTGTGCCGTCCCGTCCATCCAGGTGGCCACCCTCTTCTGAAAGGCGGCGAGGTCCTCCGCGGCCTGGTGTTCTCTGGCCCACAGTATGAGTGGTTCCGGCCACACGCCCCCGGGGCGGGGACTCTTGTGGTCTCCGGTGGGGTTATGAACCGCATACAGCACGTAAACCTGGGGCGGGGCCTTCCCTTCGTTAAATCCTGGCAAGAACGCGAATATGGGCTCCTTGTCCTCAAGGTGGGCCATCCGGCGGAGGAGGGTGACGTATTCGGTAGCCGCCCCCTGGTCGGCTTGGGCCTCGCTCGGCTCCCAAAGGAGCCGGGCGGCTTTGAACCGGACTGCGGCCGACGCCTCCACCCCGGAGAGCGGGGGCCACTGCTCGTTCAATTGCCGCGTCAGGGCCGCCCGCTTGGCCGGATCCTTGCCCGGGTCGTGGGCCTCCACGGCCGATTCCAACCACAAGCGATACGTGTTCAGCGAGGGCGTGCTGCCGTCGTTGATAGCCTCATAGGCCTTGGCGGCAGCCGCGTAGCGTCCGGCGGCGTGCAGAGCGGCCGCCGCCTCCGGAAGGTACCACGGCTCAGGGTCCGTTTCCTGTCCGGATGGAAAGAGGAATGGGACGGCCTGAGCCGTCTTGCGGGTGTCGCTGCCGGCGGAACGCACCATGAGGAACCCGCGTAGACGGGTGAGGAACCCCGCTTCGTACGGGAGCAATGCCTCGTCAAGGTTTGTACTTTTAGCCGGCGCTCTGACGGGTGCAATGGCCCCTTCGGCGTCTTGCCAGCGGCCGGCCCCGATGTGCACCATGGCGTGCAGCAAAGCCAGACGAGCGGTTTGAGCGGGTTCCCGCGGCGCCAAGCCCTCCAGGGCCCACCATGGCTTCTGTTGGGCCCACGCGGCCGCGGCGTTCTCGAGACGGTTCGACGCCGTTCTGTCTTCTTCCTCCCACGCCTCCCAGAAAGCCGCCGTGGCTCCCAGAATCTTCTGGGTCGTCACGAGGCTCCGGGCATGCTCGTAAATTTCCCTGGCAGCCTTGACGCACGCGGCCCAGTCAAGGGCCTTATATGCTTCGATCATCTGAGTCTGGAGGTCGACGACGTTGTCGGCCTTCGTTTTTCGGAAGGCGGCCCATCGCTTTTTCTGAAAGAAGTCGGCGGCGGCGGTCTCGCTCGACCACTTCCGGGCCAATTCCCCATAATACCCAGCGACTTGTTGCCAGGGCCTGTTGCTGGACTCACAGGATTGAAGGAGGCGTTCCGCCTCCATACTTTCCTCTTTTGCTTCGGCCCAGTTGTCGGCGGCTCGGGCAGACTCCAGGTACGCCAGCGCGACAGAGCCCCAGAAGCCGTCGTCTCGGACCGTTTGGAGTCGATCCGGCTTGAGTTGCATTTCGATTGTCAGGCTGTTCTGCTTGATGCCGTCGCGAAACCGGACGAGCCGGTCCTTGTGCGTCTGGAGAAATGCTTGGGCTTCGTCGGAGGCGTTCCGTTCCTGCGTCAGGTGCCGCCCGTACAGATAGCAAACCCAGTCTTCTTCGTCCTTTTCCTCCTTCGTCGGCGTTCCCTTGTGAGAAAGGAGGGCCTTGAGGCCAGTCCAGTCGGGCGGGTCCTTTTCCCTGGGGAAACCCATGCCCAACACCGCCCGGCGCAGAGCGATGTTCCTTGCCACCCACGTATGCCGGACGGTGTGTCCGGGATCGTGGGATTTGCTGATGCGGGCCAGTACGTCTGCGAGAACCTCGTGTTTGATGAATCGAGGATGCGTGTACAGTTTCTCCGTGACTGCCAGGAGTGTCTCGGCGGGGAGGTCGTGTTCCGTCTTCAGACGGGGGTGTTCGGCTGCATTGATGGCGCTGAGGGCGCCCGATACGTTGCTTTTGTCGGCCTCCCCTTTCGCGCACGCGGCGATGCGCTTGATGATTCTGTTGCGGACGGCCGTTTCGTAAAACGTCTTCAGGCCGTCTGGAGAAAACGGCTGCGTGCCGCTGGCGGCATCCTGCACGAACCGAGCGCCGTCTTCCCACGTTTGGTACCACTCCTCGGCGGACCCGCCTCTGTCGTGGCGGACGCGCTCGTCGAGGAGGTGGAAACGGGCGGCCATGCGTACGGCCTCGACCGACGGCCCGCTGTGCAAACGGGTCACAACTTCCAGTTCCTTCTTCCCGGCATCTGTCAGGCGGCCCGGCTGACCGCGTTCCATGCGGGCATAGCGTGGCCGAACAGCCCGGAGGTATTGGACGATCGGTTTGCCCCAATAGGCGCCGACGGCGTTGGCCTTGCTGCCGTTTGTGGCATACTCTCCCAATTGGATTGCAGCATGTTGGTCAAAGTCGCTCAAGGTCACACCGGTTCCACCGCGCTGGAGGTAGTGGTAGTCGACGCGATGGATCTCGTAAAGTGAGTTCATAAACTCATATTCCACCGGATGTTTGTCAGCGAGCCCCCGCCCCGCCAGCGCCTGGGCAAGGCCCTTGGCCTTGTTCAGGTCGTAAGGATCTGCCAGCCAGGCTTCAAAACACTGCTGGAGTTCGTTCCAGTCGCGCTGCAGGGCAGCCTCGCGATTCCTGGTGTCCTCCTGCTTCTCGCGTTCCGTTTTCAACTGGTCTATGGCCAAAAGGAACGCAGGAGGGACGCTGTAGTCTTTGCAAGTGAAGGAGGTGTCAGGGGTGAGGGGCGGTTCAGGGATGGCGTCGACCAGGTCGTCCAGAGCCCTCGCCACGATGCGTTCCGGCTCGGCATCCAACTGTTGCGCGCCCTCGAGATTTGGAACGGGTTTCCACGTGGTGGCCGCGACGGTCCGCACTCCCGTACACCAGTTCTGGTAACGGTCCTGCCCCGATTCCTCGCATGGTGCGTAGATGGCGTCGACCAAGCGGAGGAGCTCCAACACGTCTGCCGCCACCGTTTTTCCGGGACGGGCCGAGGGCCGGACTTGGCCGTCGCGCAGCGCGGAGGCGACCTCCTTAAGGACGGTCACGCGCTGTTTGATGTGTTGGAACTCTTCCTTTTTCCACGGCTTTTCCACGGAGTTCGCCGGCGGCGTCGGTGCCTCAAGGGACGGTTTGGGACGTTCGCGCAGCTCTTCGTGATCGAGGATGTTGTGTGCCTTCTCCAGGTCCGTCTTCTGTCCGCGAAGCATGAGAAGGCTCGCCTCGACCATACGCGCCCCATAGGCGGTCTGGGTCAAATGGTTTTGGGTGGTACGTTTTCCCAGGCGGGAGGTTTGCGCGAGCAGCGGTTGCAGGCCCTTGGGGTCTTCGTGAAGGGCCTTGCGGACCTGCTCGGTCAGCGTGGGAGGACACACAGGTTTCAGGTGAGGCTCACATCCGAGCGAGAGCACGGCCACCACGAGGGTGGCCAGGAGTCCCACCCGTGCGAATCGCCTTTGCTGGTGCGTGTTGAACGGGTGTAGATGTAGCATGGCCGCGCTTACCTTACGGGGCCTCAGCGGATTCCCGGAGCCCTTTTGCCATGGTGTGTTCGAGGGAGGTCTCCTCGCACTGGTTGACGCAGGTCTTGAACAAATCTTCTGCCGCCCTCGTGTTCCCTTCGAGACGGCACTTCAGTGCCCGGTAGAAGGCCGCCTCGCCCCGTTTGGTTTTCTCGATGCGGTCGTTGGGGTCGCAAGCCGCATCCGCCAGAGCCTTATCGTTCCATTTTCCGGCTAGGTGCCAGAAGAGGCCGTCGGTCCAGCGGCGTGGGGTATCGTGTTCGGCAACGGCCTCGGGGATCTCAATGACATATTGCCCATGTCGATGGGCCTTGGCCACCGCGCACAGAAGCAGGGCATAGCGGCCGGCGGGCTTCTCCGGGCCGTATCTTTTTGCCGCTTCCTCCAGATGGCTTTGGGCCTCCCCGTAGTTCTTCAGCACAAATTCCGCAGCGCCAAGACGCTGGAGAATCAGGGGATTCTCCTTGGCAGCGGGCGGGCCGGCTACGTAAGGGGGCGGCCGAGGGACGAACGCGTTGTTGCCCAGATCGTAGGCGGCCTGATACAGCTTGCGGGCCTCTTGCCAGCGGTTGCCACAGCGTTCTACTTCGCCCTGGTTCAAGAGGTAGCATTGGTAGTCGGCCGGGAATTGTTTCAGTTTCCCCTCGTTGTCGTTCGTCCACTCCTGGACTTGCTTCAGGCATACTTCGGCCGCATCGACCTTGTGTTGAGTGAGTCGCAAAGCCGCAAGGTTTATCCACGCCAGAGGGATGAACGGTGCGTTCTCGGCCGTTTCCGCGGATTTCTCTGTGGCGGCTTGAAGAAGTTCTTCGGCCCGGGCAAGCAGTTCCTGTCGGCGACTCGCGTCAAGATCTGTCTGGGATTGGAGTAGCAGGAGCCATCCCATGTTGGCCTGCGCCAGGCGCGCTACGGGGCGGTTCGGGCTCTCCAGGGCCCTTTCGTAATCCTGGATCGCCTCGTCGTACCGCCCCAGTGCTCGGTACGTCATACCGCGATTGCTGTAATACACGCCGAATGTGCCGGGGGCGAGTTGGATGGCCTCATTCAGGTTGGCCAGAGCCTCCTTGTATTCTCCACAATGCCATTGCCACACGGCGAGGTTGTTACGCGCGATGCTCTTGACGTGCCTGTCCCCGTTACATTGGAGACGTTGATTGGCGGCTTTTTTGTATTCGTCGATGTCAGATTTGCTGAAGAGTCCCTGAATGGCAAAAGCCTCAATGTATCTGGGCGGCGCATCGGGCTCCTCCGCGAGCGCGCCGGCCGGCTCCAGGCAAACCAGCGCCGCCGCCACGGCCACGCACGTGAGATAGTTCACCCCGAGTCTCCTATACGAAGAGGAGCATGAAGTCGATTCCGTCTATGGACGGCCGGCGCTTTGCTTCTTCAGCAGTTCGCGCCATTTATACAGGATCTCCCGCGAGACGAAGGGTTCTCTGAAATCCACTCTCTTCTTCACGGTGGGCATGCTCTCTGCCGAGAACTTGAATGTGATCCCATCCAGCGGAAGTTCAGCGGCGTCGAGGTAGTTCACGAGACTGATGGTTCCCTTGCCGCCCGCGTCCAGGGGAATCTTTCCCATGCTGCTGAACTGCGGGTACTTCGTGAGTTCTGGAACCGTGTACGTCACTTTCATGTTCGCGGCGGGCTCGGACGAGCCGGTCTCGTATGTGGTGTGCTCGTCGTAGACCGGCTCCTCTATTTCTTCGCGGTCAGCCTTGGGCGGGGGGTGCAGCACTCGGGCCGGCCCTGCCGTCGGGTCCACCGGGTTCTTGGGATAGTAGTACCAGACCTCGCGGTACTGGATGCGTTTCTTGGTCTCGACCTTCCTCTGGACCACCGCCTCGATGTCGATGCGGGGCAGGTTCACCTCGTCCGGGTCCAACCAGGCGCGGCTCGCCGTGAACTGGAGATTGTCGATTCCGACATCGTGGACTTCCTTGCTTTCGCCGCCCTTGAAACGCACCTTGAAGCGATAGCGGTTGCCCTCTTTCTGAAGGGGGGATGCCGTTTGCTTGTGAAGCCGCTCGATGAAATCCTTCTCGAACTCGATCCGGGCGTAGTCGAGCCGAGCGTAGCCGTACCCGCTGTGGTCGAACGTCAACCACAGGCGGCCGATTTCCTGGAGGTCGAAAAGTATGTCGTGCGATTCCCGACCGCTGGACGTTGCCGTCACCCGGGGTTCGACCAAACTCCGAACCGTGGCCGTGAACCGCGCACCTTTTAACGCGTGCTTGCTCCTTTTGTAATAACCCATTTCCTTGTGAATATTCCCGATGGCAAGAATGGGTACGTCCTGGAACATAACGGTGCACGTGTCGTGCTGGTTGCCCGGTTGCTCGATGAGGATGAAGAGTTCATCCTTGCCGTAGTTCGGAAACTCGCAGGTTTCCGTGAGGTATGGGGCCACCTGGAATTTCCCATAGCGGCACCCCGTGCAAATAAAGCCCCCCAAAAGCACCCCGAGCAACAGGGCCACCCCGGATCCCCCCGACGATAGCCGCCGTTTCGTGGCTAGACGGCGCATTCGCAGCCTCCTTCACTTTCTGCGGACGTATCGGATGATGGTTGGGTCGAACGGGAAGACACACAGCGACAGCGCGTTGCCCAGAGACGGGATCGGCGATTACATGTTGGTGCAGGCTCGCACCGAAGAGACCACCGGCGCTGCCTGGCCTGAAAGCGCCCGAGGCGGATAGACGCGAAACCCCCAATGGCAGCCATGGACCGCCCCCTTTGAGGCGAGTTGAATGTACGGCCCTTTCCCAACGGCACGCTTACCATATTCCTCCCACCTGTAAGTCGTCAAGGGTAAAACAGCCAGGAGTTTCCCCATGATGCGTCAGGGCGGGGGTTTGGTGAAGGCGAAGGCGAGTTGGGCGTCGTCGGTGGGGCGCGGGGCCGGGAGCGAGCCGAGAGGCGTCCCGTTCAGCAGCCGGTGGATGCCGTCGGCCACGGCGTATTGGAAGAACGCCGCCACCCCGTAGAACCGCTTCGCCCTCTCGCACACCCGCTTGAAGATCAGGTTCACCTTGGACCGGCCCCCGATCACCACGCTCACGAAGTACAGCACCGCCGTCACCAACGCATACATATTCCTCAGGGCCACGTATCCCCGCACCCGCACGTCCTCCAGGTGGTACGCCTGCTTCACGAACCGGTACGTCTCTTCGCACTTCCACCGCACCAGGTACACGTCCGCGATGAACGCCGCGTATCGCCGACCCGTCTCGGGCGGCACGTTCGTCAGCAGCAGGATCGGTTCGGCGCCGAACCCCCGGATCACCACCAGTTCCAGCGGCGTGTACGTCCGCTCCGGCAGATACATCCGCATCGATCCCAGGCGAAGCCTCAGCCGCGTGCGGCGGCCGTCCCGCTCCACCTCCACCTCCCGCTCGGTCTCCGTCCGGCACCACCGCGCCGCCTCACGGACCGTGCACCGACGGCCGCCCGGAAGCACCACGTGCCGCCGGCCCTGGCTCCGCACCACGAATCGTAACCGCCTGTCCAGCATGGGGATAAGGAGCTTCCGGCGGTCCCCGCCCCGGTCGATCGCCCACAGGCCCCGGCCCCCCGTCGCCTCGCTCACCCGGTCGATCGCCCGCCACAGCTGCGCGTTCTCGCTCTCGAAGCCCTCGGCCTCTTGCGAGTACAGTTCGCCATACAGCGGGACGATCGTGTCGCCGTACACCTCCGCCGCCACCACCTCGCACAGCCAGTACCCGCGGGCCAACTGACCCGTCGACCCGTCCCGCACCCGGGCCAGGTGTTCCATTGCCCGCGCGTAGGGCTTCGTCAGGTCCCCCAGGTCCAACGCCAGCACCGTCTCCGGACCCACACGCCCCGCCCCCTCCCACGACAGGAACCGGTTGATCCGGTCCGTCAGGTCCGTCCCCGCCAGATTCCGGCACAGACGCGTCTCGGTCTTCAGCAACCGAATCGGTTCGCCCAGCGACCGCGCGATCTCCGAGACCTTCACATCCTCGGCCGCCTGGATGCCGTACACCATCTCTCGGGCAAACCGACGCAACGGCTTCGTCCATCCCGCGCTCAACTGCGACGCGAACCGCGTGATCTGGCCCTTGACTTTGCCCCGCAGCCGGCTATCTTCGCCCATGGGTGGTCCTCCGGAGATTCCCCAAATCCTCGACCGGTTTGAGGCTATCTTACGCCAGGACCACCCTTTACACATCCTCCCATTCCTAAATCACGCCCTTGCCGCGACTTACGCCAAACCCCTTTCACGTTTTGGGGAAACTCCTGTAAAACAGCCCGAACAACTGCCATTCCTTGGGCCTCAGTGCGGTTACACGTGTCCTTGATGGCCATCGGGAACGGGAGGCCGAGGAGGATATTGGCGGCCGGGGCCGTGACCCCGTCCGACTTTCCGGGCGGTGGGGTGTGAGCCTTGGGGTTGTGCAGGCCGGTTGTGGCGTTCGGCGTGCCTTCGGCTGGCACCTCAGGGCACGCTCCAGCACAGGGCGTTGCGGTGAGGCCGGGCCCGGAGGCTTGCCAGACGGAGCCGGGTCAGGCGGGACGAGGCCGTCTGCGGGAATGATGCACGCGTTACTCGCATCTCCATGCTCACCCCGCCGCACACCACGGCCATGAACGTCATCACGTATTTGCGGCTGCCGCGGGTCACGACCTCTTCCACCTGCGGAGCCTTGGCCAGGCCCGGAAGCGTCTCGGGAAGGTCGCTGCCCAGGCGGCATGCATAGCCCCGGAGCAGGTACGGCAGGGGGAGCCCGGCTTTCTGGAGCATTCCTTGGAAGTGGACGGCTTCCAGGAGGGCCCGCAGACGGAAAAGGTTGTGCAGATCTGCGTAGATGGGTTCCTGAACGGCTGCCGGGAGATAGGCCTCCGAGAATCGACTCGCGAACGTCTGGGCGTGGGGTTCGGGGCTACCCGCGTCTCGGAGGCGGCCAGAGGCGTCCGCCATTTTTCGTTCGGTCAGGAGCACGACGTCGCACGCCTTGAGACTGACGGCATTGGCCGCGAGGTCGTAGTCGGGGTGCCCCTCGGCCAAGTGAAACCAGAACCGGGATATGCGCGCTCCGATGCCGACCGCGGTATCGCCTGCCCGAAGTCGCTCCCGAACGTGCTGAAGGGCGATCTCGACATACGACGGGATTCCCGCTAGCCGCGCATCGCCCTGGGAGACCTTCTTCATGTGGTAGTCGGCCCCGACCATGATTCGGGCATGACGGGATGCCCGCGGCACGCCGCCCACCACGACCCGCTGCGGGCCCCAGGTCGCACAAAGGCGTCTGCGGACGGCTTGGCTCCGATTCAGGGTATCGGTTTTGGCGAGTTCCGCGGTCAGTGCGGTGATCTCGGCGACGTTCGCCGGCTCCGGATCCAGCGAACAGTAGGGGAACGCCCCTCCACCCCAGACGGCCCGGACGTTGACGACGAGGTCTTCCAGTTGCAGCGCCGGCCACTGGGCGCGACGGCGGCCGCGAAGGATCACGTCCCCACTCTCCGGGTCAAGGAAGCACGCCTCGAGATGCCCGATCCCTCCCAGGCGCCGGGCGGCCGGAATGGGCTCCCGGCCCTCGGAGGCGGCGGCTCGCAGTTCCGCCTCCAGCGCCCGCAGCGAAAAACACACCGAGTCCGCCTCTTCGTAGGGCGGATGCGATGGCCCGGGCCGACGGGCCAGCGCCGTGTAGCGCCGCTCGGACGAACGCGTGTCCCCGCAGCCGACGGCGCCCGCGAGCACCAAGAACGCCGTCAGGCCCAACAGCCCGAGGACCGCGCCCCCTAGCGGCCGGTATCGGCGGAAAGGCCGAGGGGTCATGGCCGGCCGTCCTTCTCGGTGGCGGGCCACGTCAGGCTCGTCGGTTCGGGCCGGCTCTCGATTGCCTGGCGGCGCTGGCGTTCCAGGCGACCGGTGTCGTCGGCCTCGAACGCGTCGTCATCCACGTCCATCTCCATGGACACGCCGTCCACCTCGCGCGAGGGACCCGTTGAGAGAGGTAGGCGACCGCGGGGTTCCGCAGGCCGGGTTTCCACGGCCGCGTCAAGAACGCTGCGCCACGGGGCGCTCAAGGGGATGCTTGCCGGCGTGCCCCTGAGAGCATCCAGCCGCGACGGTCCCGCCGGGAACGCGAGATCGGCGCCCAACGTGCCGTCCGGCTCAAAGTAGATATGATCGTACTTCAGGAGATAGGTTTTGCGGCTCTGGTCGTGCTCCCAATCCCTTTCGTCGGCGAACTCGTCCGCGTGACGATGGATGTAATCGAATAGCCGTTCCATCCCCGGGTCGGACCTGCCCGCCATACCGTCGAGCAGGTGTGAGAACGTCTCGTCGTCCGGAGACGCGCCGAAGGCCCGCCGGATTTCGGCGGCCGAGGCGTCGGCCGGAAAGTACTTCGTTTCCCCGCCGGAGGTGATACGTATGAAATTGCCATGGGACTCCGTCCGCCGATAGACCGTGTCGTCTTGAGGGTCATATCCGTACCGGCCGATATGGCCCGGCTGCCGGCTCCTGTGCCACGCTTCGGTGCGGCTCGTCCCCAGGACGCCGTACTCGTTGGCGATGGACCGCTCCCACACGCGCCCGTCGACCGGGTTCTCCGGGACGTTCAAGACCTCCCATCCCACCACGGCCGACGGGCAAATCGAGCGGATCTGCGAAGGATGGGACCGGCCCGTCCCGACGTCGTAGACGGATTTGAAGTCCCGGCCGATACGAAAGGCCGAGTGCACCGCCCCCGCGTAGGTGGCGGCGGTCCGTCCGGCGACCGAAGCCAGCCCTTCCGTAACGGCCAGGCTGCCATACTTCTCGCCGATCTTGCCGGCCAAGTCCGTCATCCGTTCTTCGTGGTACCACCGTTCGGCGGCATGGATGTCCGGAAGGCGCAGGTCGTCCGCACGCCGGTCCGTCCACCATCCTCCAGCCAGCCACGCATGGCAACCGTCGTAGGGAAAGGTGTATGTGTCGTCGATAGGGTCGATAGCCAGGGTGTCCCCGGCGGCATAGGAGGAGGTCACGGACCAGGGCGAACCGGGCTCGGCAAGGGAAGTGGTGTCGCGGTCCCACGGGGGGGCGGATTGTGCCGCAGAAGACGAGGCGAGAACGACAGCGATGAGGAGAAGACTCTCGCGCAACCTCTGATTCGTTGAATCAGGCATGACATCCCCCCTTCCGACAAACTCTTGCATCGCGTGAATACCCGATATGATCATCCGGGGACACGCCGATCTTGTCAAGGGGAAAGCGAGCAGAGCCATTTGCGTTGTGGCGTCTTGGACCCAAAGGCAAGGCCGTCGGGGCGGGGTGAAGCCGGGGTTGTAAGGGAGAGACGGTGGCGGGGAGGCGCGTGGGGACCTCGGCGCAGACGCACCTCGCCCGGATGGCCGAGGCGGCTTCGGTTGTCTCGCCCGGCCGGGGCTAGTAATACTACGCTACAAAGGTCTCGTTTGACAGATGATCGTGTCCTTCAAAAACACGCCGTTTTGGTGCAATCGGCGTAGGGTTCGGCGTCGGTGGGACCGGGCCGCGCGGGCGTTGCGTTGTTGGGTGATAAGGACCCGGCGGCTGAGGGCTCGGGCCCGCTTCCGCGAACAGCGTCCGCCACAGGTCCAGATCGGCACCAGGGCCGCCACGACCGCGTGGAGTTGGGTCAGCGTCAGGTCCGGATTTTTTTCCCCGCTCCCGTTCCTGGAACTCGGCCAGGAACAGATGACTGACGGCGCTGAGGACCAGGTGCCGCTGGATGGCCCGGTACCGGCGGACCTCGAAGTGGTCCATCCCGAGTTGCCCCTTGGAGTCCTCGAACATCCCCCGTCGCCTCCCGACCCTGTTTCTCCCGAACTCGCGCCACACGCCCTGTATTCACGCCATGTCAAAGACCACGTAGGGCCGATTCCTGCTCGTTTGCCGCGGTGTCCAGCCGAACTTCGCTTCTACAAGACGAGTGAAGGTAGGCAAACGCCGTTTTCCTAAAATATCGATCGCAGCGGGCCCGAACGGCGCTTCCCGTGGCAGGCAGGCCGAACGAACGGCCACGTGCCCTCGCCAGCTGGGCACGGCGTCGGGCGAGGCAAGCGTTGACCTCGGACCCCATCCGGGTCATAATCGGAGGACGCGGTCGTCACCGGTCAGCGCAAGAGCCCGGAAGGACGAGGCGATGGCCCCACCGGAACGCAGGCACGCCTCCACGCCCGAGCGGCAGGCGGCGCATCCCGCCCCGGCGCCGGCGACGGCGTCCGAGGACCATGCCTCGCTCCTGGAGAGCGCGGCGCTGCTCGAGCGGCTCTTCGACACCGTCCACGTGCTCATCGCCTACATGGACACCGACTTCCGCTTCGTCCGCGTCAACCGGGCCTACGCCCAGGCCGACGGCCGCGAGCCGGCCGACTTCATCGGCAAGAGCCATTTCGACCTGTATCCGAACGACGAGAACGAGGCCATCTTCCGGGAGGTGCTCCGCACCGGCACACCGTACGTCGTCACCGAAAAGCCGTTCGTGTATCCCGGGCGGCCGGAGCGCGGCGTGACGTACTGGGACTGGAGCCTCCGGCCGGTCCGCGACGCCCAGGGTGCCATCAGCGGCCTGGTGCTGGCGCTGGTGAACGTGACCGAGCGGGTCTACGCCCGCAAGGCCGCCGAGGCCCAGCGCCGCTTCCTGCACGACGTGATGGACGTCCTGCCGGGCCTGGTGGTCCTAATCTCGCCGGATCAATACCTGGTCCAGTACGCCAACCGGCACTTCACCGAGATGCTCGGCAACCCGAAACGCCAGCCGTGCTACGGGCTGCTCCGCGGCCGCGACCGGCCGTGCAAGGTCTGCCACTGCCGCCGCATCCTCGAAACCGGGCAACCCGCCGAGTGGGAACGGACCATCCCCTCCGGCCGCATCTTCCACATGCGGGGCTATCCGTTCGAGGGGTCGGACGGGTCGCGGCTCGTGCTGGAACTGGGCGTGGACATCACGGAAGAGAAACGGCTCCGCAACGAGGTGGTGACCGCGAGCGAGCAGGAACGCCAGCGCGTGGGGCAGGACCTGCACGACTCGCTCGGCCAGGACCTGACGGGCGTGGGGTACCTGGCGGCGTCGCTCACCGGCCGTCTGACGGCCGAGGGATCGCCGATGGCCGAGGGCGCCCGCCAGATCGCCGACCTCCTCCAGAAAGCATGCAACCAGGTCCGGACGGTGGCGCGAGGCCTGTGCCCCGTGGAGGTCCGGGAGGAAGGCCTCGCCGACGCCGTCCGCGACCTGGCCGAACACACCCGCGAGATCTACGGCATCGCCTGCCACCTCGAATGCCCCGGCCCCGTGCCGGTCCACGACATCGCCGTCGCCACCGACCTGTACCGCATCGTCCAGGAGGCCGTCAACAACGCCGTCCGGCACGGTGAGCCGGAGCGGATCGCGATCGGCCTCTCGGCCCGTGACGGCACGATCGCCCTGACCGTCGAGGACGACGGCGTCGGCCTGCCGGAGGAACTCGATCCGGAGGCCGGCATGGGCCTGCGCGTCATGCGGTACCGGGCCCAGCGGATCGGCGGCGTGCTGGAGGCGAGCCGCCGGCCCGAGGGCGGGACGAGGGTCTCGTGCATCGTCCACCTGCCGCCCGACCAGGACGAAACCGCCCGGCAGCCGCTGATGGAGAACGCGCCGCCGACCGCCGACCCGACGTGAAAGGCCGCCGCGTGCCCGCCGCCCGCCCCCTTGCCGTCGCATCCGCCGTCCTACGAACCGCCGGCCTCCTCGCCCTGCTGGTTGCCGCACCTGCGGCGTCGGCCGAGGGAGCCGCACCGCCGAACCTCGTGCCGAACGGCGACTTCGAACGGGCCGGCGACGCCCGCCCTCCCGCCGGCTGGACGATGTGGGGCGCCCAGCGGTACAAGAATCCCGCCCACTTCACCCGCGACACGGCCGATCCCCACGGCGGCGAGGCGTGTTTCCGCATCCACCACCCCCCCGACACGGCCGGCTACGTGGTGACGACGCCCGAGCAGCCGATCCACACTCGGCGGGGGGCGATGCTCCGCGTCTCGTTCTGGGCCCGGGCCGACCACGAGGGCACCGCCCTGGTCGGCTTCGACGGATACGCCTCCATCCGGCCGTACGAGGGGGCGCCCTCGCCGGGGTTCTTCCCCGTCCCGGTGACGCGCGCGTGGACCCACCACACGGTGGAGGTGCACGAGGGATGGGACTTCTTCGCCGGCCAGACGCCGCTGGTGCTCCTGGTGGTCAAGGCGACGGCGGACCGCAACGAGGCGCAGACGCTGTGGATCGACGACGTGGCGGCCACCCAGTCGCCGAGCCCGCGCAAGGGCCGGCTCCTCGACCCGCAGACGCTCCCGGTCCCGCCCATCGCGCATCGCTTGGCCCGCGGCAAGGCGCTGGCGTTCACGGTGGACCCGCGGCGTCGGATCGGCCCGGCGGTGCGGCGGGCGTGCGGCATTTCGTTCCACCGGGTGGGCGGTTGGGCCGGCGTTCCGTTCGACAAGGACGGCCGGTACGTCCTCGCGCCCCAGTTGGAGGAGGCGGTGCGGGCCCTCCACCTGCCGATGACCCGTTTCTACGGGCTGGGCGCCGAGCCGTTCGGCCTGGAGGCCGCCATCGACAAGGCGGCTGACATGTGCCGGCGCGTCGGCATCCCGCGGGAGCACGTCGTCCTGGAGTTCGAGACGCAGGGCGCCGGCGAGCGGCTGCCGCCCGAGGTGTGGGCCCGCGGCGTCCGCCACGCCCGCGACGCCGGGTACCCGTTCCGTTACTGGGAAATCACCAACGAGCCGTACGTCCAGGGCGCGAAGGCGAACTTCCCGACGGCCGAGGACTACGCCCGCCACTTCCTGGCCGTCGCCAAGGCCGTCCGCGAGGCCCATCCGGACGGGCAGATCGGCCTGCCCATCCATCCGCGCAGCCACATGTGGGGCAACTACCTCCTGAAACGGACCGCCGGCCACTACGATTTCGTCGTCGGCCACTACTACCATCACGTGCCCGCACACACATTGTCGTTCGAGGAGGTGGTGCTCGGCGGCACCTGGGAGAAACTGCACGAGGTCCGGACCGTCGACGCCCTCATCCGGGCCTACAACCCCGGCGGCGAGGTGTATCAACTCGATACGGAGTGGGGCCTCCACAGCAGCGCGCCCGACGGCCGGCGGGCCGGCTACGCCGTCCGCAACGGCAACATCGTCGGCACGATGCACCGGGCGGTGCGGATGATCACTTACGTCCGCGAGGGGACCTTGCGCGGGGCGAGTTCGTGGGAGATGTTCACCCGCCGCCGGGCCCCCGGCTTCTGCATCCTGACGCCCGACGCCCCCGACAAGCGGACCATGCTCTACTGGCTCTACTACTATATGAACCGGCACGTGGGCGCCTGGGCCCTCGCGACCGACGGCACCGCCCCGTACTGGGACTGGTCCGACGGCGGCGCCCGCCGGGCCGTCCCGCAGACACCCGTCCTGGCCACCGCGAGCGACGACGGGCGAACGGTGTACCTGGTCCTCGCGAACGGGTCCTGGACCCGCCCCGCCCCGTGCCGGGTGACGCTGGACGGCTTCGCGGCGGCGCGGGCGACGGGCCTCGCCCTCTCGCATGACGACCCGGAGGCCTCCACGCTGCTTGCGCGGAAGGAGGATTTCGTCCACGACCTGGCCGTGCGGCTGGAGGGGGGCGAGGCGCACCTGACCGTCCCGCCGCACGCCGTGGTCTTCGTGACGCTGGAGGCGGCGGAGGGATAGGCGGGGACGCGACCGAGGCGTTCCGCGCGGTGGGTCTCCTGACCCACCGCGCCGAGACGGTCAGGCGGGTCCCGGCTTGCAGACGGGCCGACGCGGCCGCATAATGCCCCATGACGCCTTCTCCCATGGCGGCTGCGTCCGTGCGCTGGAACCCCGAGCCCTGACCGATCCGGAGGCCAATGGCCATGAGATCCCCCACGCGTGCCGCCGTCCTCGCCCTTGCGACGGTCCTGGTGCTCACGTCCCTCCCGGCCGCGCCGGCCGCCGCCGAGGGCTACCGCTACCGCGTCGCCTGGGCCACCTGCATCGGCGGCAGCGGGTACGAGCAGATTCGCGAGGTCATCCCCTGTCCCGACGGCTCGGTCCTGCTGGGCGGCCAGACGAACTCGTCCGACCTGCCCGTCACCGAGGGCTGTTTCCAGAAACAATACCGCGGCGAGCCGATGGGCTCCGGCCACGGCGGCGTCGTCATGGGCGACTGCTTCCTCATGCACCTGGGGCCCGACGGACGCGAGGTCCGCGCCTGCACCTACTTCGGCGGGTCGAAGCAGGAACGGAACGTCTACGGCATGGCCCTCGACCGGGCCGGCAACGTCGTCATCACGAGCGCCACGCGGTCGGCCGACCTGCCGACCACCGAGGGGGCCTTCCAGCGGACCTACGGCGGCCCGCCCGCCGACTGGATGGTCGCCAAACTCTCCGCCGACCTCACGCGGTGCCTCTGGTGCACGTACGTGGGCGGTTCGGGCGACGACTTCCCGCGCGGCGGCCTCGCCGTGGACGACACCGACCACGTCTACGTGGTGGGCGGGACCGCCTCGCCGAACTTCCCCACCACCGCCGGCGTCCTCCAGCGCGAGAGCCGCGGCGAGCGCGACGCCGCTATCGTCAAACTCAAACCCGACGGCTCGGGCCTCGTCTGGGCCACGCGCCTCGGCGGCGGCGGGTGGGACGGACTCATGGGCATCCGCGTGGACCCGGCCGGCCGCTGCCACGTGGCCGGTCACACCCGCTCGACGGATTTCCCCGTGACGCCCGGCGCCCCGCAGGCGGCCTGCAGCGGGAAGTCGGACGCCTTCCTGGCGGGCCTGGCGCCCGACGCCTCCCGCCTCCTCTACGCCACTTACCTGGGCGGACGGGATAACGAGTTCGCCGAGCACCGCCTCGCCCTGATGCCGGGCGGCGACGTCCTGCTCTCCGGCGTCACGCTCTCGCCGGACTTCCCCACGACCGGCCGGGCCGTCCAGCGCGCCCTCGCGGGCAAGAACGGCGGGTTCCTGGCGCGCCTCTCGGCGGGCGGCAAGCGGCTCGCCTTCTCCACCTTCCTGGGCGGCGGCGATGCCGAGTTCTTCCTCATGCCCACGGTGGACGCGCGCGGCAACATCTTCATCTGCGGCACGTCGCGGTCGGAGGATTTCCCGGTGACCGACGGGGCCGTCCAGACGACGTTCGGCGGCGCCTCCGGGAAGTGGGACGGCGACGGCGTCCTGGCGATCCTCAGCCCGGACGGCTCGCGCGTGCTCTACGCCACGTATCTGGGCGGCAAGGGCGGCGACCTGGTCCGCAGCCTCGCCATCGGGCCGAAGGGCGAGGTCTGGCTCGTCGGCAACACCGCCTCGGCCGATTTCCCGACGACCGAGGGCGTCCACCAGCGCCGCTGCCGCGGCGAGTGCGACGCCTTCTGTGTGAAACTGGTGCCCGTGCCATGACCGACCGCGACCTTACGAACGTCTACCGCGTCCTGGACGCCAACGCCAACCGGGCCCGCGAGGCCCTGCGCGTGGCCGAGGAGGCGGCGCGCTTCGCCCTGGAGCGGCCGGACCTCGCCGAGGCATTGAAGCGGCTGCGGCACGATCTGCGGGCCGCCCTCGACCGTTTCGACGCCGCATCCCTCCTTGCCGCCCGCGACACGGCCGGCGACGTCGGCACGGGCCTGGCGACCGAGACCGAAGGCCGCCGCGACGGCACCGCGGACGTCGCCCGGGCCGCCATGAAACGCCTGACCGAGGCGCTGCGGGCCATCGAGGAGTACGGCAAGACGGTCGACGCCGGGGCGGCCGCCGCCGTCGAGGCGATCCGCTACCGGGCCTACGACCTGGAGAAACGGCTGGCCGAGGCGCTGCGGCCGGCGGGTCGCCTGGCGGCGGGCGGGCTGTGCGTCCTTCTGACCGAATCGCTCTGCCGACGGCCGTGGGAGGAGGTCCTTGCCGCCGTCCTCGCGGGCGGGGCGGCCGCCGTCCAGGTCCGCGAAAAGGATTTGCCGGACGGCCTCCTTCTGGAGCGCGCCCGCGCGGTGGCGGACGCGTGCCATCGGGCGGGAGCCCTCTGCATCATCAACGACCGGCCGGACCTGGCGGTCCTTGCCTCGGCCGACGGCGTCCACGTGGGGACGGGGGACCTGCCCGTGGGCGCGGCTCGGCGGATCGTCGGCGCAGGCCGCATCGTGGGGGCGAGCACGCACAGCCTGGACCAGGCCCTCGCGGCCGCCGAGGCCGGGGCGGACACCATCGGCTGCGGCCCGATGTTCCAGAGCACCACGAAGCCGCAGGAGGTCATCCCCGGCCCCGCCCTTTGCCGGGAGGTGACCCAGCGCGTCGGCCTGCCGGTGATGGCGATCGGCGGCATTACGGCCGAGAATGCGCCGGAGGTCCTCGCCGCCGGCGCCCGCTGGCTCGCCGTCTCGGCGGCCGTGTGCGCGGCGGAGGACCCGGAAGCGGCGACCCGCCGGCTGGCTGGAATTATCGGCGCCACCCGAACCAGAAATCCCTGAGGTGCGTTGGTCTATCCCTTGCTTTTTCAGTAGTGAACTGGTATATGTAGGAACCAAGTTGTTCGGAGCAGGTACATCGTACTAGCCAGTAACTCGCGCGGCCCCAAACCGAAAGCAACTGTCCAAACACTAAGTCCCGCTAGACAAGAGAACCGTAAGAGCCCGCGTTTTGGGCTGAAGGCGCTACTGCGTATGGCAGAAGACCGACTCTTCAGAACGCTGTGCGACCGGGAAGTCATGCTTTGTGGCTGGCATTTGGCCAAGGACGACAGCCGCGACGATTTCGTTAGCGATCCTATCGGGTACGCCGACTTCGCGTCCAACCTAGAAGAAAGACTTGACTATCTTGTCGAAGAAGTACAGGCCCTGCGGTATCGGCCGCGCCACCTTATTGATGTGGATGTGCCAAAATCTGGGCTTAGCGTACGGCCAGGCAATGTGCTGCCTATCGATGAGTCGGTTGTCCTTCATGCCATCGTGTATGTTCTCGCCCCCGCCCTTGACAAGCAGCTGAGCAACAACGTTTACTCGTATCGCCTACATCCGGAATGGGAGAAGAAGGCCAAGAAGAGAAAATCCATCTTCAGGGACGGGGAGCCAGTATTTCCGTTCCTCAAAAGGCGAACTATACGCCTCCTCGATCCATTCGAATCATGGTACGAGGCTTGGCCCAGATTCGTCGCCGAGACTGCCGCGGCGCAAACAAGCGAAGGCTATACCCAGTTAACCAAGACGGACATTACCTCTTACTTCGAAAACATCGACCTCGATATGCTCGAAGACCAAGTACGGCGGCTCCTCAAGCGTGATGGAGGGAGCAAGGTACTTCACGTACTGTTTAGAATACTCCGCGGATGGACTCGAACAACGAGCGCCGGAACGGTGATAGCTAGGGGGCTCCCACAAGGGAACAACGCCAGCTCGTTCCTCGCCAACCTGTACCTAATCCCCTTGGACCGCACGCTCGACGCATTCTGCCAGAAGAACGACGCTAGGTGGTTCCGCTACGTCGATGATGTTAAGATCTTTTCCAAAACGGAGCGAGTGGCACGCGAAACGGTGTTTACGATAAACAGGGCGCTAAGGTCCTTACACCTGAATCTGCAGGGCAGCAAGACGAAGGTCCTTTCGGGGCCTAATCTGAAAGAGGAGCTTGACACAAGGGAAGACGACGGTCTTGGGGCAGCCTTTGATGCAGTGAAGGATCTGAAACCAAGAAACCCTGACGACAGGAAGAAGATCACCACAGAACTGAGGGGGCTGAGAGATACTGTCTCCAAATTCACGCAAGGGCTTCCGCGGAGCGTAGCCACACTGACGGGAAGAGAAAGCCGTGTCTTCCGGCGTCTCATGACACTTTACGGGCAATGCGCTCGGACTCAATTAGTGAAACCTGCATTTGCCGCGCTGCGCCATCTGCCTGAATACCGCGTGCTTGTGAAAGCACTTCGCTACTTGTCTCAAATGCCGTACAGCCGTCACGATGATATTGTAGGGACTCTTCTAGCGATGCTGGAAGGCTCCGAGCTGCCCTTTCCATATCAAGAGGCCCAAGTTCTACAACAGTTGATCTACTTCCACCCCCGGCGCCCCAGGCCGATTGCGTCCCGCATCAGGACGTATGCTCTCGGAAAGAAGAGACACTGGTTAGTTCGACAAAAGGCATTGGAGGCGATGGCCACGTACCCGTACCGCAGGGACCACGCCGCCAGCGTATCGAAGCAGCATTTATCCGACAACCACTTCTGGGTAAGACGAGCGGCATGCCTTCTTGCGTTGCGGGCTGACGCCAAATTCGTGCGTGGGACTTTTGACAAACTGGTGTTCCATCCTGACCCCAGGCTGAGCAGGATCGCGCTCTATTTCAGCAGGCTCATGAAGGACGCCACTTTCGCGAAGCAGGAAAGTGAGCGGTTGACCGCCGGAAGCCACACCGACACCGCAATCGTGCACAATCTCCCGCGACTGTATGCCATGGCTTCGTCTGAAAGCGGCGATATCAGAGAACTGACTCAAGATCACATCAAGAGCCTGAAGCGTAGCCGGAGCGAGAAGACGAAATGGCACGCTGAACACCTTGCCAGAAGAGTTGCAGCAAGCTCCTGAAACTGAAGACGTCTTGATTGAGCCGACAAGCACTCGGCGAATAGCAGGGCTATAGAGTGCCGGGGCGCAGTTGCGGCGTGGACTTCTGCTCGAACTTGCACGCGCCACTTAGCCCCCTTTCCCATTGCCCCCACCGCCCTCGTCCGCTACACTGCCGTCGGAGGAGGAGACCTTATGATCCGCGGCAAGGCCCACGTCTTCGGCGACGACGTCAACACCGACGAGATCATTCCGGCCCGGTACCTGAACCGCATCGACGCCGACTTCCTCGGCGCCCACTGCATGGAGGACGCCGATCCGGAATTCGTGAAACGCATGGCCGCGGGCGACGTTATTGTGGCGGGGGAGAACTTCGGGTGCGGGTCCAGCCGGGAGCACGCCCCGCTGGCGATCAAGGGGGCCGGGCTCGGGGCGGTCGTGGCCCGCAGTTTCGCCCGCATCTTCTTCCGCAACGCGATCAATATCGGCCTGCCGATCGTGGCGTGCCCGGAGGCCGCCGGCGACATCCGCCCCGGCGACGACGTGGAGATCGACCTGGCGGCGGGGCGGATCACGAATCACGGGACCGGCCACACGTTCTCCTTCCCGCCGTTTACGGAGGAGATTCAGGCGATCATCGCCGCGGGCGGCCTGATGCCGTTCGTCAAGCAGCGGCTGGCGGAGGCGGAGGCGTAGGGGTACGCCGGGCAGCGGCCCCGTGGTACTCCCTCTCCCTTGATGGGAGAGGGTCGGGGTGAGGGTGAAGGGGCTTCAAGCCACAAGCCTCAAGCGACAAGCCACGGCAACGGCGCGTGCTGTTGTCGTCTTTGCTTGCGGCTTGCGGCTTGGAGCCTGTGGCTTCCCCTCACCCTATCCCCCCCCGCCGGGGGAGAGGGGAAACGGCCACGCCACGCCCGAACCAAGGATTTCGGTTGAAAACCGGCCTCGGCCCGGTAGCATGAGCGTCCGGTCCGACTGACGAAAGGAACCCCGCGATGGCCAACCGCGTTGCTGTTTCCCTGTGCACGGTTCTCCTGGGGGCGATGTGCCTGTGGACCGCCGGCTGCGGGTCCGAGGAGGGCCAGGCGCCGCCGGCCGATGAGGAACTCAAGCGTCCGTCCCGCCTCTGGCCGGACGTGCCCCCGCCTCCCGAACCCGGCCAAGGCGTGACGGGCAGCCTGACGGCCCCCGCCGAACCCGCCGAAGGCGCCACGACCGAGGGCGCCACGACCGAGGGCGCCACGACCGAGGGCGCCACGACCGAGGGCGCCGCGACCGAGGGCGCCGCCACCGAGGGCGCCGCGACCGAGGGCGCCGCCACCGAGGGCGCCGCGACCGAGGGCGCTGCCACCGAGGGCGCCGCCGGAACAGGCGATGCGCCAACGGGCGGCACGGAAGGCGGCGGAGCCGCGGACGGCGGGACAGCCACCGAGCCCGCGCCCGCCGGCGGCGGCTGAGGCATCCGCCTCGGACGACCGCCCGACCGCGCCCGGCCGCTTCGCCTCCTCGTGCGGCAGGCTCGCAGGCCGCACGGCAGGCGCGCTGCATCCGCGCATTCGTTTCCGGGGAACCGATGGCCAACGAGGCCTCCGACTCCGCTGCCGCCGACGCCCCCTCCGACGCCGACCGGCCGGTCCACGTCCACAGCGTTCAGGAAGAGTATTTCTATATGATGGTCCACCCGTGCGCCTGCGGTGGGCCGTGGCTCAGCCAGTCGCAGGAGGTCCTGGAGCAGGAGGGCCAGGTCGTGCACCGCGTCTCGGCCTCGTGCTTCAAGTGCCGGACGGAGCGGACCTTCCCCTTCCTGCTGGACGAGCGGCCGGGGCCGAAGGACCCGATCCGGGCGATCAACCCGACGGACCGGCCGTCGCGGGCGCTGGACCTGGCGGAGTGGCTCGAACTCGCCCAGTTTTACCTCGGCCGCATCGAGCGGCTGGAGGCGAACGTGGAGAAGGCCCAGTCGCTGCTCGACGCCCGTCAGTGCCTGGAGGAAGCGCGGAAGTTCTTCGGCCCGCAGGACGAGGCGCCGCCGGCGTCGGCCCTCTGGTCGAAGAAGAGTCGGAAGGCGGCCGATGCGCAGCCGGAGACGTTCCGGCGGTCGACGATCGACGGCATGCTGGATCGCCTGCCGCCGCTCGAGCGGTTGCGGCAAGCGGATTCGCTCGACCAGAAGACGTTCAAGCAGGCCGTCCGCGAGCGGGCCAGGCAGCGCGTCGGCCGGAAGTGGTGGCAGGTCTGGAAACGCTTTCGGCGGTCGTAGCCGCGCCGGGGGCCACTGGCTGCTTGTCAACCAGTGTTTCCCGATGGTCGAACGCACTGGCGGGCGAGCCGCCAGTGGCACCCGCGCGAATCCCTCACCCCTTGCGCGCAAACACCGCCCGGGCCGGATCGAGGCCCGCCGCCTCCAGGTGTTCGATGAGCAGGCTCACGTACCCCCGGCGGATGATGGACGTGTCCGAGAGGCCGAGGTCCGCCAGTTCCGCCAGGACCGCTTCCTCGCTCTCCCCTTCGATCTCGGCGAAGTGCCCCAAGTGCGGCAATTCGTCGCGGACCACCTCGCATGCCCCGCCGTGGAACGGGGTGCGGCGTTTCTCGTAGCGGAACGTCTCCGAGAGGCCGATCGCCGTGAGGATCTCGACGAGGGGCTCCGCGGCCTCGACGGCCACTTCCGCCTCGGGTCGGCGTTTCATGCGGCTCTCGGCCGGCGGTCCCTTGTAAGTGAGGAGCGTCCGGACGGGCGAGCCGTCGGCCTCGCGGAACTCCTCCCGGACGCGGACGGCCGACCCCGCCCGGCGGAGCGACTCGTCGGCGTCGTCGAAGAGGCGGTTGACCTCGAAGACCGTCTCGCCGGCCGTCCGGCCGTGGGCGACGAGCCGCCGGCGGAAGGCAGCCGGGTCGGCAACGCGGAACTTGGCTTCGATTTCGTCGGCGGGCATGGAAAACCTCGTTCGTCCAGACGTAGCCGCGGCGCGCCGCGGCCTACCCCTGGCGCACCCATTCGCGTTTGGCGCGGCAGGCCGGGAGGCCCGCCGCGCGGAACTTTGTTACGCCGCGCGGGGCCATCTCACCCGTCGCCGCCGACATCGGTGTCCGACGGGCCGCCCTCGACGGGTTCGAACCACGGCTCGCGCTCGCGGGCCATGAGGATGCGGCAGGTCCAGCGGGCGTCGTCGCGGTCGGGAAAATCGGACCGATGATGCACGCCGCGCGTCTCCGTCCGCACGAGCGCCGCCTCGGTCATCAGCCGGCCGAGGGTCAGCATGTTCTGGAGTTCCCACCCGGCGGGCTCGGCGAACACCTTGTTCAGCACGTAACTCTGCCAGAAGCCGATGAGGCCGTCGGCCTCGGCCAGGTCGTCGCCGCACCGGACGATGCCGACGTTGCGCCACATGACGGCCCGGAGGCTGTCCTGGACGTCGGGCAGATGCAACTGGCCGCGCGTGGAATCGGTCACGTCGCTCCGCACGTGTTCGGGAGCGGCGGGGCCGTTCAGGCGCGAGGCGGTGGAGGCGCCGAGTTCCTCGAGGAGGCGCCGGCCGATGGCCCGGCCGTAGACCAACCCCTCCAGCAGGCTGTTCGAGCCGAGGCGGTTGGCGCCGTGGAGCCCCGTCGACGACACCTCGCCGCAGGCATACAGGTGGTCGAGGTCGGTCCGGCCGTCCGCGTCGACGCGCACGCCGCCGATCATGTAATGGGCGCTGGGGCGGACGGGAATCCAGTCGGCGGAGATATCGATATCGAACTGGCTACATGCGGCGGCGATGCCGGGGAACCGCCCGCGGACGCCCTCGCCCAGGCCCGTCAGGTCCAGGTACACGTAGGCGGCACCGGTCCGCTGCATGTGGTCGAGGATGGCCCGGCTGACCACGTCGCGCGGGGCGAGGTCGCCCATGGGATGGTACTCGGCCATGAACGAGCGGCCGCTCTTGTCGACGAGGCGTCCGCCCTCGCCGCGGACGGTCTCGGAGATGAGGTGCCGGCTCGCCCCGGCGATGTACAGCGTGGTCGGATGGAACTGGACGAACTCCAGGTCCGCCAGGGCCGCCCCGGCCCGGTAGGCCATGGCCAGGCCGTCGCCGGTGGCCACGGAGGGGTTCGTCGTCTCGCGATAGATGCACCCCAGGCCGCCGCTGGCCAGGACCGTCCGGCGGGCCCGGACGACAAGCATCCCGTGGGTGGGGTTCCAGGCCAGGATGCCGACGACCGCTCCGTCGACGGTCAGCAGGTCGACGGCGAAGGTGTTCTCGTAGATATCGATGGCCTCATGCCGGATGGCGCGGGCCAGGAGG
>Ga0272441_10001678_pt1 | contig 46699 bp, 35 predicted proteins | sample SSMProp6N_FD_193582 | JGI IMG/M metagenome (GOLD analysis project Ga0272441, IMG submission 193582) | Marine sediment archaeal communities from Little Sippewissett salt marsh, Falmouth, MA, United States - SSM-Prop-6N | ecosystem: Environmental > Aquatic > Marine > Wetlands > Sediment ... | reverse complement strand
GCGGCGGAGTAGTCTCCGGTAATTGGACAACATAATGAGAAGCGCTTAGGGTAGCGTTCTCCAGAAGTGCTTGCTGCTTCACCGCAGGGGAGGTGGGGAACGTCCGTGAGCAAATGGCCGGATTTCTCGACTCTTTACGATGACCCGCGCGGCGTTGTACTCTGGAGCGGGATGCTGTGTGCTGGAGCCCTGCGTGTCAGTCGGATGAACGAGATCGGATCTCGCGATTGGTGAAGGAGGTAGACGTGCTTGCCATTGAACGCTCACCCAAGGGCCCGCGCAGAAACAAGCTGGTCAGGTCAGGCCGCCGAGGCGCCGTGCTGGGCCGTGGGGCGCAGGCACTGCTGGCCTGCGTGATCCTGTGTGTGGTCCTGGTGGCGGGCGGCTGCGCGAGCAACACGGTTCAGCGGTCGGGCTGCATCGATGACGACGACTGCAACCCTGGGTACATCTGCGAAAACGACATCTGCGTCTCCGGAGAGCGCGACGGTGGCGTCTGGGACGACGCCTTCTACATCCCGCCATCGGACGCGTTGCCGCCGGACGGCTCGGTCTGCGCCGAGACGCACTTCCCCCTGTCAGAAACCGAGGAGCACTTCGTGGTCCCGGACAACGCCCGCTACATGCACGTCAAGGCCTGGGGCTCGGGGGGCAACGGTGAGGGCCAGTGCGGGACGCCGGATACCGAGGGCGGCCTGGGCGGATACTCCGAGGCGGTCTTCGAGGTGGCGCCGGGCACGCCCCTGGTGGTGATCGTCGGCGAGCCCGGACGGGCTGGCGACCCCGAGATGCGCTTCGGCTTCGGCAATCGCGGCGGCGGCGGCCTCTCTGGCGTCTTCCTGGGACCGGACACGATCACCCCGACGGACTACGATCTGGCGCTGATCATCGCCGGCGGCGGCGGGAGCGCCTCCGTGCCGACCTGCCTGCCCGGCGGCACCGGAAACCACACGGATCCGGCCATCGCCGGGGGCATGCCCGACATGGAGAGCGGCGTGGGCACGGACCCCGACGGTATCTTGGGCGGCGGCGCCGGATATCGGGGCGGCACCGGCGGCGACATCGGCACGCCGGGCAAGGGCGGCACGGGCTACATCGCGCCCGAGGCCCTGCCGGAACATTCACAGATGCTCTTTTCCCAGCCCGGCGCGGGCATCCCGCCCAAAACAGACGACGACGACTACCTGGCGCCGACGGGCGAGACGGAGAGCCCAGGCCAGGTGGTCATCCGCTTCATTTGCACGCTCCCTCCGCCTCTCTGACGCCCAAGTGGCTCAGGCAGGCTTGAGCAGGAGCGCGCCGAGGGGGGGCAGGGTGAGCAGGGCGGAGTGGTCGCGGCCGTGGTGGCCGATGGGCTCGGCTCCGACGCCGCCGAGGTTGCCCACGCCGCTTCCGCCATAGACCTCGGCGTCGCTGTTGAGCAGCTCGTCCCAGCGGCCTGGGGCGGGGAGGCCCAGGCGGTAGGCCTCGCGCACCACCGGGGTGAAGTTGAGGATCGCCACGATGGGGTTGCCCTGGCGGTCCCGGCGGACCAGGCTGATGACGCTGTTCTCCGAGTCCGTGCAGTCGATCCACTCGAATCCGCGCGCCTCGCTGTCCTGCTCGTGCAGCGCGGCCTCGCTCCGGTAGGTCCAGTTCAGGTCCGTGACCCACTGCTGGAGCCCGGTGTGCGGTGGAGAGTCGAGCAGGTGCCAGTCCAGGCTGGCGTCGTGGTTCCACTCGCTCCACTGGCCGATCTCACCGCCCATGAAGAGCAGCTTCTTGCCCGGTTGCACCCACATCTGGGCCAGCAGCAGCCGCAGGTTCGCGAACTTCTGCCAGTCGTCTCCGGGCATCCTTCCCACCAGGGAGCCCTTGCCGTGTACCACCTCGTCGTGGGACAGGGGCAGCACGAAGTTCTCGTGCCAGGCGTACACCATGCGGAAGGTCAGGTCCGAGTGGTGGTACTTGCGGTGGATCGGCTCCCGACCAAAGTACGCCAGCGTGTCGTGCATCCAGCCCATGTCCCACTTGTAGCCGAAGCCCAGGCCGCCCACATAGGTGGGCCGCGACACCGACGGCCAGCTGGTGGACTCCTCGGCCAGGGTGATCACGTCCGGGAACTCTTCGTAGACCCGGCTGTTCAGGTGCCGCAGGAACTCGATGGCGCCCAGGTTCTCCCGGCCGCCGTGCTCGTTGGGCACCCACTCGCCCTCTTTCCGGGAGTAGTCCAGATACAGCATCGAGGCCACAGCGTCCACGCGCAGCCCGTCGATGTGGTAGCGGTCCAGCCAGAACAGGGCGTTGGCGATGAGGAAGCCCGAGACCTCGTAGCGGTCGAAGTTGAAGATGAGGGTGCCCCAGTCCTGGTGCGCGCCCTGGCGAGGATCGGCGTGCTCGTACAGGTGCGTGCCATCGAAAAAGCCGAGCCCGTGGCTGTCTTTGGGGAAGTGCGCCGGCACCCAGTCCAGCAGCACACCCACGCCGGCCCGGTGCAGGGTGTCGACGAAGAACATGAAGTCGTCCGGCGTTCCGAAGCGGCTGGTGGGCGCGAAGTGGCCGATGGTCTGGTAGCCCCAGGAGGCGTCGAGCGGGTGCTCCGAGATGGGCAGGAGCTCCACGTGGGTGAAGCCGTGCCGATGGGCGTAGTCCGCCAGGCGCGGCGCCAGCTCCCGGTAGGTCAGGAAGCGGTCGTCCTCGTCTGCCTTGCGCATCCAGGAGCCCAGGTGCACCTCGTAGATGGACTGGGGTGCGTCCAGCGCCTGGGCCTTTTTCCGCCGGGCCATCCACGCCTGGTCCTGCCATTCGTGTCCGTCTAGGTCCCACACCTTGGACGCGGTGAGCGGCCGCAGCTCGGCGGCGAAGCCCACGGGGTCGGCCTTCTCGCTGCGGTGGCCGCTGTCCCGCGCGTAGAGCACGTACTTGTACAGCGCCCCCTGACCCACGCCGGGGACGAAGGTGGACCAGATGCCGCTCACACCCACCGGGGACATGGGTTGGGCCGCCTCGCTCCAGTCGTTGAAGTCGCCGGTCAACGAGACCCGCTCGGCGTTGGGCGCCCACACGGCGAAGTGCGTGCCGGCCTCGCCGTCCACCACGTGCGGGTGGGCGCCCAGCTTCTCGTAGATGCGATAGTGGGTCCCCTGGTTCCACAGGTGCTGGTCCAGCTCCAAGATGAAGTCGGTCACGGGTTCTCCTGGCTTCCGGTGCGCCCCGTCAGCTGCCTCGTGGCCCCAGGGCTTCGTCGCAGGCCTTGTCGAACCGCTCGTGCAGGGCGCGTCCCTCTTCGCCGGGCACCGGGCCCACGCGGGACCAGGCCCGTCGGAGGGAGGCGACCTGGTCGGTTACGACCTGGGTGTGCTCGGCGCGGGACTCCTCCTTGAAGGTGTTCGAGGCCAGAGCCTCCTTGAGCCGCGCGGCCATGGACTCGGCGTCCTGTTCCTCGAGCTTGATGCGCTCACCCTCGCGCTTCTCCCTGGCCGTGGTGGCCAGGACCTCGGCCTGCATGCACAGCTCGGCCTTTCTCCGGGCGTTGGCCTCCGGATCCAGCGGCGAGCCCTTGAATGCCGCAGGGTGCGCCTGCACCGCCTGCGTCGTGATGGCGGCGAGGCGGTCCTGCATGGGCTGCTCCTCGTCGAAGGGGATGGGACCGATGGACCTCCAGGTGTCCCAGGTCTCGAGCAGGTGCCGCGCGAGATCCTCGGGTGTCACCGGCTCGCCTTCGCCGGACAGCTTTTGCTCGAGCCCTTCGCAGAGGGCACGCTTCTGGGCGAGGTTCTCGCTGCGCCCCTCGTCGTGGTGGCTCGCGCGTCGGGCGAAGAAGTGGTCGCAGGCCGTGCGGAACCGCTTCCAAATGGCTTCCGAGCGGTTGCGGGGAACGGGGCCGCCGGACTTCCACTCCGCCTGGAGGCGCTTGAGCTGCTCGGCGGTCTCCTGCCAGTCCGAGGACTCGGCCAGGGTCTCGGCCCTTTCGCACAGCGCCTCTTTTTGCTCCAGGTTCACCTTGCGCTCGGCGTCCTGGGTCTTGTAGTGTTCCTTGCGCCGATCGAAGAAGGCGTCGCAGGCCGCGCGGAACCGCTTCCACACTGCGTCGGACTTCTTGCGGGGCACGGGGCCGACCGACTTCCACTCCGCCTGCAGCCCCTTGATGCGCTCGGTGGTTTCGTTCCACTCTGTGGATTCCACCAGCGCCTCCACCTGCGCACAGAGCTGCTTCTTGACCTCGAAGTTGTCCTTGCGCTGCTGATCCTGCTCGGCGAAGTAGGGCTCGCATCGGGCGTATGCCGCGTCGCAGGCCTCTTTGAAGCGCAGCCACCGCTCGTTGGCCTGGTCCCGCGCCACGGGCCCGATTTTCTTCCACTCCTTTTGTAGGGGGCGCAGCTGCTTGGCCACCTCGGCGAGGTCCTCCACCTCGGCCAGGGCTTCGGCGCGGTTGCACAGCTCCTCGGCGCGCGGGGTGTTGGCCCAGCGCTGCCAGTTGTCGGCCTCGCGCAGCTCCTGGACGCGCAGGAAGAGCGCCTGCTGAGCCTCGTCCAGCGACGGACGCAATCCCCTCCAGACCTCGCGGCTCGGAAGGGGGCCGGGCTTTTTCAGGGTCGCGCGAGCCTCCTTGAGGAGTCGCTCCGCGTCGCGTAGGTCCTGGCTGGTGGCCGCCCGGGTGACCTTGTCCACCAGCGCCTCGATGCGTGCCTGGTTGTCCGTCTTCCGCTTCTTGTGGCCCTCCCGGTCCCGCTCCTCCCGTTCGCCCAAACGCTGGACCAGCGCGTCGAACTGCTCCTGCTGAGCCTCCGACGGCACGTTCGCCGACACTGCCTTGCTCCACCGCGACTGGATTGGGCCGAAACGTTTGCGCAGGTCCGCCATCGTCCGCAGGTTCAGGGCCTCGGTGGCCTCGGTGATCAGCCCGTCGACCTGCGCGAGGGCCGACTCCTGGGCCGCCTGGCCGTCCAGGCGCCTTGTGCACTGTCGCACCGCGGTCTCGTACCGCTTCTCCACCTCCGCACGGATCGGTTCGGGTAGGTCTCCGCGCGCTTCCCATTGGGCCTGCAGCCCGGCGAGCCCGTCGGCCAGGTCCTCGCCCTCGAGGGCCATGATCTGCTCGCACAGCGCGTCGCGGGCGTCCAGCTCGGCCCGGTGCTCGGTGAGCATCTGGTGTCGTTGGGCCGCCTGTGCGTCCCGAGCGGTCAGGTGGGCATGGGCCTGATCGCGCCGGGTGTAGAAATCCTTGCAGGCCGCCTCGAAACGCCCCGCAAGTCGCTCGTCCCGGTCCTGCCACTGCGCCGTGATCTCGTCCCACCGGGCCTGGGCCTCGTCGAAGGCGCGGGTGGTCCCCTCCCAGTCGGTGGATTGGGCCCGCTTCTCCACCGTCCGGCAGAGCTGGACCAGCTGGGCGTGGAGCTTCTTTTGGGCGAGGTCCTGGGCCTGGGTCTCGACGTCGGGTGCCTGGGCGGCTTCGAGCATCTTCTTGGCTCGCTTGCGCACGGCCTTGAGCTTGGCGCCCCGGGCCACGGACCCGAGCGCATCGGGATCCTCGATGCGGTCCAGGGCCGTCTGGGCCAGGTCCCGACGCTGCTCGTCCAGGGCGAGAGATCGGAGGATGGCCAGGTCGGTGATGCGGTTCAGCAGGGTCCTGCACAGGTCCCGGTCCTTGGCGGTGCGGATCACTTCGGCCAGGGCGCGCTCGTCCTGAAGCCGATCCAGGGCTCCCCGCCGGATGGGTTCCAGCTGGGCCCGGCGCACGATGTCCGCCAGGTGCATGTCGTCGTCGATGCGGGCCAGGGCGGCCTCGGCCCCTTCGGCGTCATCGCCCTGGACAGCCTGCGCGATGCGCAGGGAGGAGGCCCGCTCGCGCGCCTGTTCGGCAAGGGGGGGTCTGCCGCAGCGCTCGGCCAGCACCTCCAGGGCGTCGGCATCATTGATCCTGCTCACGGCGAGCTCGCGGATGGCGCGGTCGTCGTCGGTCTGGGCGATCTCCAGCAGCTGGGCCTGGTCGTCGGCGTCCATGCCCCGGACGGCCTCGGCGCGCACCGCGGCGTCGCTGTGTTTCCAGTTCGGTCGAAACAGATCTGTGATGCCCATGGGTGCCGGTCTCCAGACCCCAGGACTATATCCGGGTCCGCTGGGGAAACAAGAGGGATCAGGGCGCGGGCAGTCAGGACAGGGGGGACGGCTCGTCGGATCTCGGATCAGATGCTTGCCAAGGTTGTCTGGACACCAACTGCGGCGCCTTGGTGGCGGACTGTGCGGCGTGCACCTGTCCCTGAGCGCCTAGGGCTTCGGCATCTCCAGGTCGCAGATGATGGGTCGGTGGTCGAAGTGGAGGTCGTCTCCGAGCACGTAGGGGCGGTCCGGGGTGACGCCGGCCACCCAGCAGGTGCCCGTGGCGACGTCGCTGACGACGTGGTCGATGTTGAACATGCCGGCGTAGGTGGGCTCGGCGTCCTCGCCCACGTCACTGACGAAGTGGAATGGCCTGTCGGGGGTGGACTCCGGATCGTCGGGGTTGGTGACGAAGTCGAGCCAGCGGGCCGCGCTGTCGTCGAAGGAGGCCCAGCGCACCGGGTCCGCGTTGAAGTCTCCCATGACCAGGTTTCGCTCGCCGTTGGCGGCGGGCTCGCCGTCACCTGTCCCCAGGTCCACGAAGACCTGATTCACTTGGTGCACGCGGCAATCGATGTCCTCCGTCGTGATGCCCGAGCTGCCGTGGAAGTTGACCAGGGTCAGGGCGCCGCCCTCCACCAGATCGATGGTGCCTCGCGCCACCCGCGAGCCGTGGCCACAGTCGGGCACCCCCGCGCCCACCATCCCCTCGAGGCAGAAGTCGGAGTCGCAGCCCCGGAACCTCCCGAAGCCCAGCTTTACGGCGCCGCACTTGTCGTTGTTCCCCAGGTGGCACATCACCTGGTAGCCCTGGTCGAGCACCATCTGGGCCACGGTGTCGCCACCGGGCTGCCAGTCCTCGCACACGAAGTGCTCGCGCTGGGCGGCGGGGATGTCCGAGCAGTCCTCCGTGCCCAAGATCTCCTGAAATACGACCACGTCCGGATCCACCTCGGCCAGCCACAGGCGCGTGGTCTCCACCGCCGGTTTCCAGGCGAGGCCGTTGCCGTAGTAGTCGTCTCCGATGGTCTTGAGGTCCGTGGTCCATTCCTCCCCCAACAGGGTGCCCGTGGGGCCGGTGGAGCCCGTATTGAAGGTCACGACGCAAAAGCGCACGACCTCACCCTGTCCCCCGTCGTCGTCCCCGCACCTCCCAGCGCAAAGCGAGATCACGACGACCAGAGAGACCATGGAGACCATCGAGCCCCCGAAGACCTGTACGAACGCGCGCGACTTCATGTTGTCATCTCCTGGCCGAGGATTGTCATGGTCGTCCTCCCACGACGAGGCTTGGTCCCACGACGAGGCTCGCTCCGGATGAACTCTACCATGAACCCACCCAAGCTCGCGCCCCAAGCGAGTCCCAGGCCTCCCAGCGCCACCGACAGGTGTTCGCTCTGCCGGCCTGCGGCGGCGTTGACACGGGCGTGCACACCGGGCAACCATGGTCGAAACCGCTACCCGTAGGGAGGATCACGATGCGCAACCTGATACTGGGGCTGTCTCTGTCCGTGGCTTTCGTCGTTGGTTGTCTTGCGGGACCCGCGCTCAGGCCCGCGGTGGTGCCACCAGCCAAGGCCGCCAAGGCTCCCAAGGTAGCCAAGGTCGTCAAAGAGACGCCCAAGTGGGAGTATGCGTGCTTTGGTGTGGGCTCGAATCCGAACGAGATAAACCGGTGGAGCAACAAAGCCGGTCTCTCCGGGTGGGAGATGGTCTCCTCGGTGTACACCGGTCGCAAACCCCAGACGATTTGGTGCTTCAAGCGCCGGTTGTAGCAGCTCGCAAATCATCGTTGCACAGAGAAAGTCCGACTGGCTCGAGGAGGGCGGGGAGGTCACGGTGGTACCCTTCGACCGGGACGTGCCCATGCTGAGCGCCTGTTTCCGAGTTGTCCCGTGGTCGAGTCGCCGCTGCCGGCATGGGCATGCCGGCATGGGCATGGTCGAACAATAGTCTTTGGCGCAGAAGTCGGATATCATCGATAGCCCGGGCTGAGGGAATCCGGGCAACATCGAGACAAAGGATGGACGCCATGGTCAGGATCAGCGTGGTTGCCTTTGTTGTGTCGCTTCTGGCCGTTGGCGGCTGCGGTGACGACGACACAGTTGGCAACAACAACAATGACACTCCGACCGTCTGCGGGGATGGCACATTGGATCCCGGCGAGCAGTGCGATGATGGTTCCGGCAACTCCGACGCCACGCCGGACGCCTGCCGCACCGACTGCCGCAACGCCTACTGTGGAGATGGCATCATCGACACCGGCGAGACCTGCGACGACGGCTCGAACAACAGTGACTCCCAGGCCGATGCATGCCGGACCACCTGCGTGCCGGCCTTCTGCGGAGACGGCGCCCAGGATACCACTGAGATCTGCGACGACGGCAACAACACCTCTGGTGACGGCTGTAGCGGCGACTGCCTGTCTGACGAGACCTGCGGAAACGCCTACCTTGACGACGCGGCGGGTGAGCAGTGCGACTGTGGCACCAGCGCCGGCGACCTGCCCCTGGGCTGCGAAACGACAAACGACGATCTAACGAGCGTCTGTACCACGGCCTGCCAGGACCTCTGCGCGTGGAGCAACTACTTCAGCAGCAACATGTGGGCAGAAGCGTTCGCCGTGGCTTCAGACAGTGCCGGCAACATCGCCATCACCGGCCTGTTCTGGGAGATGATCAACCTGGGGGGAGACAACCTGGGGAACTGGGTGCCTCAGCCCCAGGTCTATGTGGGGAAGTTCGACGCTGGTGGGAACCACGTCTGGAGTGTCTGGTTCGAGGCGAACTACCAGTCCGAGGGCCATGGCGTCGTCTTCGATTCCAACGGCGACGTCTTTGCCATGGGAGAGTTTTCGAGCCAGATCACCATCGGTATCGATCTGGTCACGGCCTGGGGTCCGGCGCAGGCAAACGGCACTTTCGTGGTGAAGTTGGATGGAACCGACGGTGGCGTGCTCGACCACATGCAACTGGGGGGCGACGGTGCGACGGGAGACCGGGTGGGTTGGGGCCTGACCATCGATGACAACGACAACCTGTTCGTCGCCGGAGCGAGCAGTGGACTTTGGGCCTGCTCCAACCCCCCCTGTATCAATATCGACACGGGTGACGACCCGTTCGTCGTGAAGATCGACTCCACCACCCTGGACCCGATCTGGACCCGGCGACTGTTGGACAACTTTGATGATCTGGCACGTGCGGTTGCCGTAGATGGCGCGGGGGACGTCTTCGTTACCGGCCAGTTCAACGACACGCTCAATTTCGGCGGTAGCTGGGTGCTCGATGGCGGGAATTCCAACCAGGTGTTCGCCTATGTTGGGAAGCTCTCGGGGACTGACGGCAGCACCGTCTGGTCCAAAATGCTGGGCGCCAACGACGTCCCCGGTGTCCACATCGGTGAAGGTCTCGCGACCCTGGGTACCGGCGATGTGGTGGTGACCGGCACCTACGAAGGCACCCTCATCCTGTCGCCCGCCGAAGCCGAATTCAGTGACAATATCTACCGCATGTTCATCGCGGCCTATGATGGCGACGGCACCTACCAGTGGCACAGTACCGCTGGAACCACGCAAGCCGAGGGCGCGGGCGTGGCGCGTGACGCCAATGACAACGTAGTGACCATCGGCAGCATCGAGGGGGACGTAGACCTGGGCGGAGGCCTTCACAGCCTGGCGGGAGCCATCGGCGTCTTTGTGGCGCGTTACGATTCGACGGGCTCCTACCTGGGAAGCCGTGTCTTCGGGGTAACGGGATCCAACGCCGGCATGGCAGTGGCCACAGCTCCCGACGGGAGGATCGCGGTGGCCGGATTCTCCGAGGGGAACATCGACTTCGGCTGCGGCGTGCACGTGCACCTGTCCACCCCGGACAATGATCCCTTCGTCGCGCTCCTGAATCCCTTCTGAGCCTCCCTTTGAAGAACCGGGTGGAGTGTGAGTTGGCGCCGGTGGAGGACGAGCGCCGTCCGACGGGGCTTTGCCGGGATCCGTCAGGCCCGTCGGCGCACGACCCACAGGAGCCACAGCATCGCGGCGAGCGGCGGGAGGCCGGGACCTGCGCCGGAGCCGGAGCACGAGCCGGGGCCCGTGCTGGAGCCCGGGCCGGAGCCTGGGGTGGCTCGGCAGCCGCAGCCTTCCTTTGGTGGCGGGTCGGGATCGGGGGTGGTGAGGGCGCCCTTTTCGACCACGGTGAGCAGATCCGCGCCCGTGGCCTGGACGCCATCGCGGTTGGTCACCACGACGTTGTAGGGCCCCGGGGGGACGTCCCTGGACACCGACAGGATGAAGCTCACGCGGGTGGGGTCCACCGTGTTGACGGCGGCCACGTGCAGCCCGGGGTGATCGAAGGCCACGTCAAAGGCGGCGCCGTCTGCGAACCCGTCGCCGTGCAGCTCCATGGGCAGGGCCATCCAGCCCGCCTCCAGGGGCGTCGGGTCCAGCCCCCAGATCGACAGCGGCGGCAGCACCGGCTCGATGTCGTAGACGAACAGGTAGCTGCGGGTGGAGCTGGAGTCGGGGTCCCACCCCGGGGGGCCCAGGCTCGCGGCCAGGAGCAGGAGCTCGGGGTGATCGCTGGGCGGTAGGGTGAGCTCTCCGGTGAAGGTCTCCGGGGTGAGGTCGAGGTCGGTCCGGGTGGTGGTCAGGCCGCCACCGTGGCGCACGAGGCGGACGCGCCACCGGGTGCGGTCCGAGCCGTCGAAGCGGAGCTTCAGGCCGTAGGGATACCTCCCTCCGAGGTCCAGGCGCACGTAGGCGACGCCGTACTCTTCGGGCCACATCTCCTCTTCCACGTAGCCGGTGAGCACCGGCAGGGACGAGGCCCAGTGACGAGCGGCGAGGGTCACCTCGGCCCCGTAGTAGGTGTGGGCGTCGGTGATGTGCTGCCCGTCGTCGCGCTCGCCGACGAAGTACCGCGCCTCGCTGAAGTCGACGAAGATGTCGTCGAAGTCAGTGGCGCCGCCCCTGGAGCCAACCACCGTGGCGATGGCGTCGAAGTAGTCCGGCTCGTTGAAGTCGGCGTCGGCGTCCTGCATGGCCGCCGCCCAGATCTCCGCCGTCATGGCGCCGCCCTCGCCGGGCGCCGCGTAGGTGTCGGTGAGGTAGAGCAGCAGCAGGGCGCCGCCGTACTCGTAGAAGGGGGCCGCGCTGGGCAGCATGTAGTCCAGGGGCCGCCAGGGGTCCGACTGAAAGAAAGCCATGGTGTACAGCGTGTAGTCCCAGGCCGTCGAGTACACCTGGCTCATGATGTAGGTAGAGGTGTTTTCCCAGAAGGTGGTGATCTCCTCGCAGTCCATGGCCGCCTGGGTGGCGTGGCTCATCTCGTGGGCCACCACACCCGTGAGGTCTCCGCCGGACGGATCGATCACGATGTAGCTGAAGCAGTCCGCCCAGGACGTGGCGGGGTTGGACTCGTAGGGCATCAGGTAGCCCGCCGCCGTGGGGCCGGCCCCCTCGATGTACACCCGGTACCTCTCGGTGCCGGGCTCGATGGGCGGCTCCCAGAAGCCGTAGTCATCCACCTCCGTGAGCCAGGAGTGCTCCGCGGCGTCGAGCACGACCGCGGCGATGGCCGCGTGGGAAGTGTCGGAGTAGCTCACCCGCAAGGGCAAGATGTCCGAGTCGAGGACATACGGCCTGTCCGGCGGGGGCAAAAGGAGCCGGTGCAACTCGCCGTGCCAGGCCTGGTTGTCCTGGACCCAGCGCCAGGCCGACCGGGTGATGTGGGTGCCCGAGCGCCAGGGCGTCGTTGCCCGTCGGGTCACCAGACCGCGGAGGGCAGGGGGCAGCAAGTCGGGGCGCTTGAGGGTCGCCACGCGGTAGAGGTGCCGGGTGCGGGCGTCGATCTTCCCGCGGGCGTGCCGCTGGTCGATGACCTCCACCACCCCCGGGTGGTGGGTCGCGGCAGGCGCGGCCGGGGTGCTCAGCGCAATCCAGAGTGTCACAGTGGCGAGCATCGGCGAAATCTTACCCTCTCGGTCCGTTTTTGCACAGGTCATATGCCGACCGGGGCCGACCGGAGGCGACCGTGGGCGACCGGGATCGACCGGGATCGACCGGGATCGACCGGGGCCGACCGGGGCCGACCGGGGCCGACCGGCGGGCGTCGCCGCGACGGCGGACCGCTACCGGGGCGCGCGGGTCTTGCCCATGGTCTTCATGAAGCAGGCGGCGTAGGCGGGGCAGTCGGACGCGGCGAGACATCGCCGAAGGGCCTTCTTCGTCGCGCGGGCGAGGTCATGGTTGGCCTCGGTCCGCTCGCGGCACTCGGCCACGAAGGCGCTCTTGGTGATCTCGGCGCCGAGCTTCTTGGCCAGGTTCTTTTTGAGGTCCGCCGGGACGTTCTTTCCCATGCGTCGGTGGATCGTGCTCACCAGGGCGTTGACGCACTTGCGGTTGCGTTGGTGCACCTCGTGACACATCGTCCTGCCGCGCTGGCCGTCGCCCTTCTTGTCGGCGCAGCCCGCGCCCATCAGGGTCGTCGCGAGGCTTGCGAGGGCGATCAGACAGAACGAGCGGATCATGGGTTCGGCTCCTGTGGAGGGTGGTGTCTGGGCTCGACAATACACGAGACGCCGCATCAGCGCGAGCAGGCGGGCAGGCTCAGCAGCGCGGCGGCCTTGGGCGGGATGAACCCGGCCTCGTGCCTCCGGGCCATCACCGAGGTGCGGTGGTAGAACCGATAGGCGGCGCTCAGCCAGCGGGTCTCGCGCACGTGCAGCACCCGGAACCCGAAGCCCGCGCCGGCGCCGTCGCCCAGCCGCATGCCGCGCTGAAGCAGGCCGCCGCTGCGCAGCTTGTTGTGCTTGGTGGCCGACTGGGTGGTGATCAGCAGCGGAAACCGGCTGGGGGGCAGGCGTCGCCAGCAGGGCAGCGAGCCCATGTGACGATGGCGCCAGGGCAGGGCGCGAAAGCGACAGGGTTTGCCTCCGATCCGCGTGGCGCCCCGGGAGTCTCCCCTGCCGAAGACGTCGCTCCAGTGAGTGTGCCCCGACAGGTAGACGAGGGGGCGGTTCCGACGGCGCCAGGCGTGTGTCAGCGCCGCCTCGAAGGCATCACGCCCCGCCAGGAAAGTGGCGTGGCGCCCGGGGTCGCATCCGTTGCTCTTCATGGTGAGCCGGGTCCGGGATGGCGCGTGGCCGAAGAGCACGTGACCCACCCCGGCGGGGGTGCGCAGGAAGCGACGGATGTCCTTCAGGTGGCCAGCGGACAGGCCGCGGGTGGTGATCCATCGTCCCTTCCACAGCGAGCGGAGGGTGGCGCCGGCGCCGGTGTCCACGGCCAAGAAGCGGTACCCCGCGAACCGGAACCGGTAGGCCAGATAGGGGTGCAGGTGCCGCATGTAGTTGCGCAGGCCCAGCTCCTCGACGGTGACACCCTTGGGGGGACGCACCTTGCGGTAGCCCGGGCGGTAGTAGTCGTGGTTGCCCGGCACTACATAAAGCGGTATCCGCAGGTTGATCAGCTCCTGGATCGCCAGGGCCCAGTGGTTTTCGTCGGGGCCGAACTCCACCACGTCCCCGGTCATCACCACGAAGTCGGGGCGTGGACGCAGGCGGTTGAGCCACTTCACCACCAGGCGGAGCCGCTCGTTCCGCTCATCGCCCTGGTGGGTGTCGGTCAGGTGCACGAAGGTGAAGGGCCGAGAGTCGTCCACGGCGCGGCGGAACACCCGCACAGCGGACCGTACCCGATGGATCTGCACGCTCAAGGTGAGCTGATGGATCAGATCGTAGAAGCCGGGCGCTGCGTTGTCGGGGACCCGGGCGCGCACCCGGAGGTGTACGACGCCGCCGGGCAGTCGGGTGCGAGAGACGAGCCGCGTGGGTCCCAGGCGGTAGCAGCTCTCCCCCAGGCAGGGCTTGCCGGCGCGCGCCAGGCGGAGGCTCAGGCCACGGGCCAGGTGGGGGGCGCGCAGCTGCGTGGCCCGGGTGAGGTAGCTGACCTCGAGGTCGGTGCCGCGCTTGACGAGGGCGGGTACGCCGAGGGCCGGGCGCACGGGCTGGAGCCCACCCAGCCGCAGGGGCCGGTAGCCGTAGATGGCGTTGAAGTGCAGGGCCGCGTAGCGGAGCGACGCGGTGGCGCCGGCGCGGTAGGCTGCCAGCCGCTCGAAGTGGGGCGGCGGCGTGTACGGCGAGGACGGGCACGCCGTGAGCAGGGCCAGGCAGACTCCGGGGACCAGCAAGCGCGAGGACATGGGGCCACCATAGCGCCGATCGGGGCGTCGTTCCAGCCCGAGCCGTGCCCATCGTGGCCTCCGCCGGCCCGGGATTTGCGCCCGGAGCCACTTGGGGCTTGCCAGGTCCGGCTGGTCTGCGAAAATAGCAGTGCACCGAGAAATGGTCGCGTGCCGGAGGTGAACGATGATCGAGCCGCAGCCCACTCCCGACCGGATGGTCGACGCGCAGGGACAGGTCCGGTTCGGCGTGTTCGACTCGCCCTTTCGCGAGCTGAACCTCGAGGACGCGCGGGTTCGGTGGCACGGAGTGACCCTGCCGCGGCCGGCGGTGCGCCTCCGCCTCAAGCGGTGGCAGCACTTTGGTCTGGTGCTGCCCGACGTGTTCGTGGGGGTCGCCGTGGTGGACGCTGGCTTTCTGCGCACGAGCTGGTGTCACGTGGTGGATCGCATCGCCCCCGAGCAGTTCGAGCACAGGCGGATGAGCCCCGTGCTGGACGTCCGGATTGCCGAGGCCCTGTGGGACGATCACACCTATGTCCACTCGGGGGGCTACCGCATCGACATACACAACCACCTGTCGGCCAAGGAGCACCGGCTGGCCCTGCGCGTGGACCCGGTCAAGGGGAGACCCGCGGTCCAGGCTGCCCTGCGTTGCCTGCACGACCTGGAGAAGATCCGGCCCCTGGTGGTCGTGCTGCCCGTGGGGCCCAACCAGGGCATGTACTCCCACAAGGTGGCGCTGCCCTTGTCGGGGACCCTGCGGATAGGGGATCGGATCCACCGCGCGGAGCCCGAGACCTGCTTCGCCATCCTGGACATCCACAAGGCCCACTACCCGCGCCACACCTGGTGGAAGTGGGCCACCTTTGCCGGCCGGGACGACGCCGGGCGGGCCGTGGCGATGAACCTCACGCAGAACGTCAACGCCGACGACTCCCGGTACAACGAGAACGGTCTCTGGGTGGACGGCCACCTGGAGCACCTGGGCCCGGCGCGGTTCGACTTCGACCCGCGGGACGTGCTGGCTCCCTGGCGGCTCACCACGGTCGACGGCGCGGTGGACGTCACATTTCACCCCGATGGCGAGCGATCCGAGAACATACGGGCTGGGATCATCCGCAGCGTGTTCCACCAGCCCTACGGCACCTTCAGCGGCGTGGTCCGTCACGGCGGGCAGCCGCTGAACGTGGAGGGGATGGTCGGCGTCTGCGAGGACCATGACGCCCTCTGGTAGTCGTCCCACCCGAAGAAAGCGCCAATGATGGGGCGGGAGCGGCTGTCCAATGGACGAGAGCGCCCGCGGGGCGTTCCTAGGGGCCTGGTCAGGCAATTGCTGATCGGGCCCTGAGCTCCCAAGAACCGACCGGACGCCCGAGGTCCGGTGAGCCGACGGGGATGGACCCGCTCGATCCGGGCGCGATCCGGGCCCCGATCCCTACGGGTGTTGCCATGAAGATTCGATGCCATGTGTGCGGTGCAGAACACAACGTCGCCGACGAGAAGGTCGCCCGACGGTCCCTGAGCGTCCGATGTCGGGCGTGTGGAGGGACGATTTCGGTGCGCGCTGACTCCTCGGGCCACCAGCCCCGCCAGGAGGGCTCCGGGCTCATCGACATCCGCGCCATGGCGGCGGTCCTCGGCAGCGGCGTGCCCGCTCCCACCTCGGTGGATCAGGTGGCGGTGAGCTTCCAGCCGGTGCTTGGGGCGTCCCTGCCCACGGCCGGCGCGATCATGCCCGTGGCCGAGTCGCCTCGCCCCTGGTGGCTGATGCCCTCCCTTGCGGTGGGGGGCATGCTCCTGATCACGGTGGTGGCCTTGCTCGCCGTGCTCTTGCTCCAGCCCACCCGCGCGTCGGGCACCAGAGGCAGCGATCCGATCCCCGGCGAGGCCGCGGCCAACGGCACGGCCCCGGCCAACACCACGGCCCTGGCCGACACCACGGCCCCGGCCAACACCATGGCCCCGGCCGACGTCACGGCCCCGGCTAACACCGTGGCCCCGGCCAACATCACGGCCCTGGCCGAAACCATGGCCCCGGCAAGCCCAGTGGCCCAGGCCCGACCCGCGGCCGTCAACGCACCGCGGGTGGTCCAGCCGCGCCCGGAGCCGGCGTCTCCCGCCGCGGCGAAGAGAGACGGCCGCCGCCAGCCCATGGCCCGTCCCCCCAGGCGGCGTTCTCGTCGGGATCGAAAGATCGTGGCCAAGCGGACACCGAAGAAGGTCCGGCCCGTCGAGCCGCGCGATCGACCGCGATCCATCGTGGAGATCCTGATGGGCGTTGGGAAGGTTCGCCACGACTCGCCCAAGGGCCCGCGCAAGAACAAGTCATCGATTCAGGGCGCCGAGGCGCCCGGCGCGCGAGGCGCGCCGAGGCGCATACTTATTGATATGCAACGAGAAGCAACGAAGCGAGCCGGGATGCATCGGCGTCCTGGACGATCGAGTCATTGTTGCGCGAGCCCTAAGGTGCCTCTCCGTGCGTCGCTCCCGGCCCGGCTCGGGTATCGCGACATCCGGGGCGGGATGTCCAGGGTCATGGCCGCGGCCCGGTCCTGCGGCAAGCGGTTCTCCACCTCCGGTCGCGTCACTGTCCGCCTGGTGATCGCCGGGGCCACGGGCAGGGTCCGCGGCGTGACGCCCAAGGGCGCCCACGCCACCAGCCCCACGGGACGCTGCGTGGCCCGCTCCCTGCGGTCCGCCCGGTTCAAGCCCTTCGCCCGCGCAACCCAGAGCTTCTACTACACCGTGATCTTGCGCTGACGGGGGGGAGAGCGCGCCGCGCGAGATCTCAGCTTCGCGCCAGATAGATGACGTGTCGGCGCCCGCCTTTGCCGGCCCGGCGGCGCTCGGTCTGGAAGCCGGCGGTCTCGAGGCGCTTCTCAAAGGCTCTGTCGGGCTCCTCTGACCACACGGCGAAGACCCCGTCCTTCGAAAGGGCGGCCCGGGTGGTGCGCAGGGCCTCGGCGCCGTAGAAGGGGTCGCGCCGGTGTTGGGTGGCCTCGTGGGGGCCTTCGTAGAGATCCAGCAGGATGGCGTCGTAGACCGCGCGGCCCCTGGCGGCGGCGGCGATGACTCCCGACACGTCGCCGATCTGGACCGTGACGCGCGGGTCCTGCAGGGCGTCATCGGTGGCCACGGCCGCGGGGCCCCGGCACCAGCGGACCACCACCTCATTGAGCTCGACCGCGGTGATCCGGGCTTCGGCGGGCAGCGCATCCAGGGCCGCCCGAAGTGTGAATCCGAGGCCCAGGCCGCCCACCAGCACCCGGGGCGCCGTTCGGGCGGTCCGGGCCAGGTCGGCGCAGGCCAGGTCTGCCAGGGCCAGCTCGGAGCGATTGGCCGCGCCGTTCATGAGCACGCGGCCGTCGACGGTGATGAGGAACTCCCGCTCGCCGCGGCGCGACAGGGTGAGTGGGCCCTCGGCGGTGTCTACGGTCTCGAGGGTCTGCCAGGGTCTGGTCATGGGCCCTGATTGTCCATGTGATTGAATCCGTTCCCCCACGTTGGGAAACGCACCCACCGCGCGAAGCGCGGGCACCCCAGGCAGGGGCGGTGGGGCGCGGTGAGCCGCGAAGCGGCGGAGCAGTCTCCGGAAATTGGAAAACGTAATGAGAAGCGCATAGGGTAGCATTCTCCAGAAGTGCTTGCTGCTCCACCACAGGGATGGTGGGGAACGTCCGTGGGCAATTGGCCGGATTGTAGCGTGATTGTAATCGCGGGGGGGCTCAGATATGATGGAAAAAGCGTCAGACCCACAGAACACGACTGTCGCGTCGCTGCCCAGTCGACGCCGGTCACAGGGGCCCATGGAGGCTGGAATGTGTAGATCGCATTGCTGGATGGCAACGGTAGTCATGTTTGTCGGTCTCGCCGCGCTGGCCGCCTGCGGGCCGTCGTACGGCATCACTGACGATGGGGACGGCGGCGGCTCGAACGTGAACCAAGACGGGGGCAGCGGTCAGGACGGGGGCACGACCCAGGGGGACGCCTACGTGTGGCCAGACGTGGGCAATCCCGACGCGGGCACCGTCTACCAGCTGGACGGCGCGGCTGCCACGGACGCCTGCCCGCCGTCCATGAGCACTCCGTGCCCCAACCCTGTGCCTCCCGGCTGCATCGGCACGGAGACCTGCGGCAACGGCCTGGACGACAACTGCAACGGCCAGGCGGACGAGTTCTGCCCCTGCGTGCCCGGCGAGGTGCAGCAGTGCTTCCTCGGTCCGCCCGGCCGGGTGGACGTGGGCGCCTGCGTTCAGGGCACGCAGACCTGCGAGGGGACTACCGAGATCGGCCAGTGGGGCGCCTGTGGGGGCGGCATCTGGCCCACGCCGGAGATCTGTGACAACCTGGACAACGACTGCAACGGCTGCGCCGACGACGGGCTCTGCTGCGACCCGCCCATCTCCTGTCCGGCCCCGGGGGACATCCTGCCGGGGCAGCCATTCACGACCTATCAGCTCGACGGCACCCTGTGGTACACGGGCACGGCAACGAGCTGGAGCTGGGAGGTGGTGGGTGGCCCCTGTGACACCGTGTTCATCGACAACGGGCACCCGCCGAGCTTCACCATCAACGGCGGCAGCACGGCCACCCCCACCATCGACTTCACCCTGTCGGGGGACTACACGGTGACCATGACCGTGGTGACGCCCAGCGGCACCTACTCGTGCACCTTCATCATCCACATCATCGGCCCGGGGCTCCGGGTGGAGCTGTGTTGGGAGGCCACGGGCTGGCTGGGGCGTGACCTGGACCTGCACCTGCTGCGGAGCGACCTCGGCTCGGACTGGTGCAACGAGGATGAGGACTGCTACTACATGAACTGCAAGGCGAGCGAGCCCGACGCCACCCGCCCGGACTGGGGATATCCCTGGAGCAACATCACCGAGTGCGATGGCGGCCCCGAGGGGCCCACGTGGATTTCCCTGCACGGCCACTGCAACAACCCGCGCCTGGACGTTGACAACATCTCCACGGCGGGCATCCCCGAGAACGTCAACGTGGACAACCCCAACAACGCCGACGTCTTTCGCGTCATGGTGCACTACTACAGCGGCAGCGGCATCGAGCACCCGTTGATCAACATCTACTGCGACGGCTACCGGGTGGGCACCTACGGGCAGGCCCCGAACCTGGTGACCGGCTTCAACAACTCGGGCGGCTACAACTGCCAGGGCAACACCTGGCGCGTCGTCGACGTGGAGACCCTCGTGAGCGGCGGCGTTACCACCTGCAATCTCACCGCGTTGCATCCCGCCGGCCAGCCCACGGGCTTCGACGTGCGAAGCGACGACACGTCCTACTGATTCTCCGTCGGACCACGCCCACGGGTGGAACAAAATACCACCCGCCCCGGTAGAACCTTTCTGAATCCCGAGACGTAGTATCGGGTCGACGACACTGGAGGACCCCATGATCGACACGAGGATCGGTTTGAATACACTCATCGCCGCGGTGGCGACCCTGGCCCTGGCCGCTCCGGTGCGGGCCGGAGGTCGTTCCAAGAAGAACGCGGGCAAGGGGCCCAAGACCACGCGGCCCGTGCTGGGCAGCCCCAAGGCCAAGGTCAAGATCGTGGTCTACGGCGACATGCAGTGCCCCTACACCAAGAGGCTCATGACCCGGACCTTGCCGCGGCTGGTCAGAGACTATCCCAAGAAGGTGCAGATCGTTTGGCGGGACAACCCCTTGAGCTTTCACCGGGGCGCCTTGCCGGCGGCTGTGGCCGGTAGGGAGGTCTTCCAGCAGCGAGGCTCCAAGGCGTTCTTCGCCTTCCAGCGGCTCGTTTTCACCAACATGCGCCAAATCGACGCCACGAACCTCGCCGCCTGGGCCAAGCAGGTGGGTGCCGACAGCGCCAAGGTCGCCGCGGCCCTGAACGGGACCGCGCACAGGGCGTGGATCAACAAGGACCAGCAGTCCGCCGTGTCGCGGCAGGCGACGGGAACGCCCACATCCTTCGTCAACGGCCGAAAGGTGCGCGGCTCCCAGCCCTACCAGAAGTTCAAGATCCTCGTGGATTCCCTGTAGGGCGGCGCCCGATCCGGAGGTCGCGCCCGGCGGTCAGACCCAGCGCCAGGACCACGATCAGTTTTCGCCGCATGGTTCGGAAGAGCCCCATCTCGTCACCTCGCGTTGTGGGGTTGCGGCCCCGATGGTCGCAGATCGATCTTCTCCAGACAACGTTTCCGGTGCAGCCGGGGCCTAAGGAGCGAAGGGCGGATCAGCTTGGGTGCTTCATCCGGGCCCGGGCCGTGTCCTGATTCAAGGGGTCGGCTCTCAATCAGTTGAATAGGGGTAATTCATGAAAAGGGCTTTTGTTCTGTTGTTGCTGACCTGCGCGTGCGGACCGGCCTTTGGCTGCACCACCACTCACATGACCTGGCTCAAGCACGAAAAGTGCAGCCCACGGCGCTCGCCGGATCGGGTGCAGGTCTTCTACAGCCGAAAGGCCATCCCCCACGACTACAAGGTCGTGGCCAAGTACCGAGTCGCCACCAACTCCCAGCGCTACTCCAAGGTCCTGCGCAAGGTGGCAAACCAGGCCGCCAAGCACGGCAGCGACGCCATCGTCGTGGACCAGGGCTACGGCGCCTCCACCACGGTCTGGAGCTGGCTGCTGTTTTTCGTTCCGCTCACCGAGCACACCAAGGTCCTCATGGTTTCGGGGATCCGCTACCTGCCGACCCAAGGAGGGAGCCCATGAGACATGTGCATCTGCGATGGCACGGACTCGTCGCCCTCGGCCTCACCCTGTGCTCCGCCCTCTGCGCGGCAGCCCTCGGCACCGACTGCGCCCCCGCCGTGGCGGTGCTTCGCTCGAGCGCCCCGGCTGGCTTGCCCCGCCCGCCGTATTCCCTGCGCGTCTACATGGACGAAAAGTCCGCGCCCGCACGGTACGAGGAGCTCGGCCTGGTCATCGCCAACACGCACGTCTTCATCCCGGTGAACTTCAGCCTGGACACTCAGCTCGCTCTGGCGGCCCAGAGGCTGCGCTCGGGCAATCAGCGCGACACGGCGGTGTTCAGGGCGCTGGTCCGCAAGGCCGCGCGCCTCGGCGCAGACGCGGTGATCATCAAGAGCTTCTCCAAGGTCGACGTGAGCCTGACCATCTCGGCCGTCGCCATCCGGACGTGCGGCATCCGGCCGGCGCCCAGCCTCCCGCCAGCGCCCTGCCTCCCGCCGGCGCACTGGGTCCCGGGTCCTCCACCGTCGCCCGATCCGGGGCAACGCTGCGGGCGCTGACCGGCGAGTCTGATCAGGCCGGCTCGGGATCGTCCCTGGCGTCGCCCGCCCGGCCTGCCCGGTACACCGCGACCATCAGCAGGACCGCTCCGACGACGATGTACACGTCGGCCAGGTTGAACACCGGCCAGCCCCTCAGGTGTAGAAAGTCCACGACGTAGCCCCGACCGATGCCGTCCACCAGGTTGCCCAGGGCGCCCGAGAGGGTCAGCGCAAAGGCCGCATGCACCAGCCACCCCTCCCGCCGGTACAGCCACCACATTCCCATCAGCCCAACCAGCATCACCAGCCGGATGACCACCACCGTGGTGTTCGGAGGCACCCCGGGCAGCAGCCGCTCCGCGTTGAACGCAAAGCCCCGATTCTGGGCATAGCGAAGCTGGAGCACCTCGCCCACCACCGGCTCGGCGCCGCCTCTCGAAAGCGACCTCTCGGCGTGGTTCTTTGTGACGTGGTCGCAGCCGACGAGCCCGAACACGATGCCCACGAGGCCCAGCACCTGGACGATCCGTTTCATTGGCTCGATCAACGCCTCGGGCGGGATCGGTATTCCCCCGACGCATCTTCGATGTCTGGCTGGCCGACCGCTCCGGGACGGCGACCGGCTGGATCACCGACGGCGACCAGTGCGACGCCGGCTCCCTCGCCCTCGAGGCCCACCTCACGGCCCTGGGCTACGTCGAGTCCTACCGGCGCCTCTCCGGCGTAGGCTCCGTGGAGATCAACGCCGCCGTCGCCGCCGAGCAGCAGGAGTGCGCTCTGCTCATGCACGCCAACGGCAACATCAGCCACAGCCCTCCCCCCGAATGGAACTGCTACACCGAGGCCGGCGCGGCCGCCGCTGGCTCCTCCCTCAGCGCCTGCGGGTTCTTTTCGGCAGCCTCGACGGTGGACGCCTACGTTCAGGAGACCATCAGCGGCTTGCCCCATCGCAGAAACGTGCTGAGCGTCGGCCGGGCCGGCGTCCTCTTCGGCCACGCCGGCTCTGGCGGCTGGCTGCGCGACGGCGGCTCCTACGCCGCCCTGGGCACCGACCCAGAGTACGTCTACCAGCCCAACCCGGGCTTCGCTCCCCTCCAGGTCTTCTCCTCCCGCTGGTCCGTTCAGCCCGGCACTGGCGGCAGCGCCACCTTCACCGCTCAGATCTTCCGCGAGTCCGACAACGAGGAGCTCCCCGCCGACCAGCTATCCTCCGGCTCCTCCTTGTCCAGCTGGAACCTCGACGGCTGGTCCGTAGAGCCGGACGAAACCTACCGTGTGGTCCTCACCGGCGACGTGGGTACCCGCGAGTACACCACCACACCGATGGTGAGCTCACGCCAGGTGGCTTCCCTCGTGCTGGACTGCGGGGCCAGGTGCACTGCCCCTGACGGTGTGCTGCTTGGGTTGCCCGGGGCGAGGGGCGAGATGTGGCGAAGGGACACGCGCGTCTTGCGTCAGGTCCCTGGCACCACGTCGCGCCCGGTGTCGCGGTCCCGCCTTCACCGTGGCGGCCGCCACGCCGTCGACCGTGAGCGCCAGCCGGCGCAGCTCAGCGGCCAGCTGTGGCTGCAGCGACGACTCCTTGTCGACGAGAATGTGTGCGTGCCCTCGCACACACGTCACGTCTGCGTCATGGCCCAGCTCAGTGAAGTACGCGCCGACCCGCGCCGTGACCCCGAAGTCCCGCGCGGCTGGCGAAGACTCGTCGGTCGAGCGCACCTCGGGGAACGCGGTCAGCGCTACGACGATGTTCACCGCGGTCTTCAGGTCTGTCCTGCTCGTCGAAAACAGGAGGTCATACAGCCGCCAGTCGAAGCGCGCCCGACCATGGAGATGTCGGGTCAGCCACTCGCGCCTCGCGTCGTCGGCGCGCAGACGATCCTCGGCCGTCTCCGCGGACCAGCCTTGCTCGGCGGTGGCCCAAGCCAACCGGTGGCTGCGGGGGGCCGAGAGGCCAATCCTCAGATGGTGAGCGAGGGGTTGACTCACCAACTGGGCCCCCAGGCCGTGGTACACGAGGTCATCTTCCTGCATGGCCGCCGCGAGGGCCTGCCGCAGATGGGCGAGCCCCAGGATTTTTTCTCGGGTCACCTCGCCATGGGGCGGGGGAGGTCCGGTCAACGCATCGAGGAGCTGCGAAGGCGTCATCCGATCGTCGGCGAGCTCAACCAAATCCGCGTCTGTTACCAGGCGGTACCCGAGTTGTCGCGCGATCTGTGTGGCGGTGTCGCCACCGTGGCAGTGGGAATCACTGAAGAGGGTGATGATGGACATGGTACATCCCTGTACCCGCGGGGCGGGCGTGGCATCGACTCACGCCGCAGGCACCCTCCGTTTTTGGGGCGCAAGCAGCGCCTGGCCTCTTTGTTTCATTGTGACGGCAGGTGGCGACTCGGGCCATCGCGGATCCTGCCATTAATGGGTCGGCAGATCCCAGGACAGCCTCGTAGCAACAACTGCTATTGCCAGTGATCGTCATCTGGGCATGTGACGGTCGCAGTCTCTCGGTCTGCCAGGGTGCTGCGGCATCAAAGGAGCAGTTTTTGTGACAGCCAAATGGTGGCTGCCACGGCTGACAGCTAGGGCGCGGTCCGTCACAGATCGACCAAGGAACTGCCACTCGGTTGGACGGAAGAGGTGGCCATGACTAGGTTGACACTCGCATTTGCCTTGGTTGCGTTCGGCCTGCAGGTCTCCTGCGGCGCCACTTCGGGCGACAAGCGAGGCGTGGATTCCCTCGTGCGCGGGCTTGGTTTTGCGGACTCTGGGAAGTACCGGGAGGCGATCCGCTCCTTCCGCACAGGGCTGTTGACCGACGCTCACCAGGCGGCATGCAACAACATCGGTGTTTCCTACGCCAGGCTCGGAGACTACGAGCGCGCGTTGCTGGAGTACAATCGGGTTCCTCGGAAGTGCCGGAGTGCCGTGCTTCAGTACAACCGCGGCGTCGCGCTGCTTCGCCTGAAGCGACACGTCGAGGCGGAGCAGGCGCTGCGGGACGTCATCGCGTCGTTTCCGCGCTTCCCCAAGGCGTGGAACAACCTCGGCCTGGCCTTGCTCGGGCAGCGTCGATACAAGGCAGCCGAGTGGGCGGTTCGCCGAGCCCTGGCTATCCGCGTGCGCTCACCTCGAGCCTGGAACAACCTGGGCGCTGTCCATGCGCGTTCCGGGCGCGTTGGCGATGCGGTGCGCGCGTACCGCGAGGCGCTGAGGCTGGACCCAGGCTTCTCGCTCGCTCGTCGAAATATCGCTCGGCTCTCACGGGGCAGCGCGCGGTAGCTCCACCGACCGCGCTGACGCAACGCCCAGGGAGGGGAGCCGGGTCACTCGGCAATTTGCATCCTCACCTCGTATACGCCGCAATCAAAGGTCGATGTCACTGGCTGGTCGCACTTCTCGATGACGCGGATCATGGCGCGATTAGACGACAGGATGTCGGCCGTCAGAGCGGGGATGCCACGGTGCCTGGCCAGCCTGATGAGCGTCTTGATCATGGCCGTGCCGATACCCCTCTTCTGATAGTTTTCATCGACGAAGATTGCGATTTCGGCGTCTCGGCTCTTCTGCCCGAGCACGTATCTCGCCTCGGCTACGATTCGGCCCTGCCCCGAAGGCCCCTCCAGTCCAACGATCGACAGCGCGTTCCGGTAGTCCACGTTGACGTACTGCTGCATCTTGGCGTGTGGCATTGCCTTGAGCGCAGTGAAGAACCGCAGGTACCGCGACTCGCTCGAGAAGCGATAGAAGAGGCGTCTCATACCCTCCTCGTCTGAAGGTCGTAGAGCTCGAAAACGCAGGCTCAGGCCGTCGCTGAAGGTGTGCTGCGTGGATATGTTCATTGGAATCAGGTGGGCCGACTCGTCGAGATAGATCTGATCGGCGTACAAGATGTTCTGCTTCTTTGCCTGGTCCACCAGCGAGACGCGATCGCATGGATGCGCGATCTCAATCAGCGCCTGGGCCCGCTCCCGAACGGTCCGGCCCCTGAGATTGGCGATGCCGTACTCGGTGATCACCATGTCTATGGACTCACGCAGGGAGACCTGGTTGGGGCAGCAGTCCAGGGACACCTCGACGTTCGACTCGCCACAGCGGTTGCGGCTGCGCAGCGCGAGGACCGTACGCCCTCCTCGGGACAGCTCTGCGCCCCGTAGAAAGTCAGTGGCCTCGGCCGGGCCCGCTGCGACCATGCCCCGGCCATGGTGCAGCGCGATGCGCCCGGTCAGGTCCACCTTCTCAGCCGGCATTACCACGACAAAGTTGTTGTTGCGACCGATTCGAGCGGGGTCGAAAACACGATCGAGGCTCTGAAAATCCACCTTGGGGTTGCGATCCAACCAGGTCATCAGCTCAGGTGTCCCGATTGCGTAGGAGGCGACAGAGCGACCGCGACAGGTCTCTTTCCGTAGATTGCTCACGGCGCCCTGTTTGACGAGATCCATCAGCGCATCCGTAAATATTCCGGAGTGCACGCCGAGATGGCGCTTCTGCGCGAGGTGCTTTCCCAAGGCGTCGTATAGTGGACCGACGGAGAAGGCGATGCAGCTGCCATCCTCGATGATCGAGGCCACGTTGACCGCCACGCGATCGATCACTTCGTCAACGGGCCACCGCTGGAAATAGACTGGGTCTTGCGTGGCGAGGACCGCACAGTCTATTTCGGACACGTGAACGAGCGTATCCCCGTAGGTTCTGGGCATGCGCTCGCTCACCTCGGCGACGACGAACGAGGCCTGCTCGATGACAGCGCGCGCCACGTCGACCCCCAGCCCGAGGTTGCAGTAGCCGGCGCGGTCAGGTGGTGTGATCTGCAGAAACACCGCATCCAATGCGACCAGTCCTCGACGGATCAGGTCGGGGATGCGAGAAAAGCGACTGGGTATCAGATCGACCTGTCCGGAGGCGATTGCGTCGCTGGCCACCCAGCCGGGGAAGAACGTCTTGAGGCGCAGTCGTTTCGAGCTCAGGGCCTCGGCCGACAGCGTGTCCGCCAGGCTGATCAGCTGGATGAGCTCGAGATCCTGCAGGTTGGTCGCCTCGCTCGCCAGCAGGTGCTTGAGCAGCGTCCGGGGCTCAGCGGGTCCCGTGCCGAGCAGGATGCACATCCCGGGCTCGATGCGCCGCAGGGCGCGCTCGGGGCTCGAAATTTCGATCCCTGTCATCGTGCGGATCAGGTCGGATAGCCAGAAGGATAGCCCGAAACATGTCGCAGGACCGTCTCGAGGTTGCACAGGTGAGACACCACGAAGCTCACCACCCAGTCCGAGATTTGGCTCCACAGCCACTCCCAGAAGGGATAGAGCGCGCCGACGATGATCAGTGTTATTGCCACGGTCTTCACCGGAGCCATCCGGTGATGGGGGGACACGTGGCTGGTGTCGGAATGCCCCAAAGGAGTCGCGCTCTCTGATCCGGTCTCCGGCTCCGAGTCGGTCTCGGGGTCGGTCCACCGCTGTGCTGTCAGGCTCGTTGGAGCGTCTGCTGTTTGATCCATCATGATTCGCACTCCCGTTGCAGGAATCTCACCGGGCCCGGCGTCGTCCGCCGATGGTTGGCGGTTCGACAGCCTCTACTTTTCTAATAGCGGCCCAGCCGGGCGACCACTATCGCGCGAACCATGATCTGGCAGCCGTGGATACCGCGACATCCGCGTCGGCATCTCTGTCTTGGCAGCGGGTGTCGCGGCGTCATACGGTGGGGGCGTCGACCTCGGTCGGTTGCCGGGCGTCAATGAGGGAGGGCGCCCGAGCTGGCGCAGCGATCGCATCGCGCTTGCCCAGGGCACCGAAGGTCCGTCGAGTACCGGCCCTGGGTACAGTGAGTAGTGCGCGCGAACGCTTGCTGGCGTCACGTCCAACATCAAGACGTTCGCGCCTGAGGTGAGTGCGGCCGTGCAGTCACCCGCTGCCAGCGACAATGCCGTGGTCGCGGGGATGTTTGCTTCGGGGCACAGCAGCCGAGCCAGGGCGAGCGCCTTGAGGGCTACGGCTGGGGAGTTCGGCACCTGGTCTGCGACCGCGGGAGGTCCCTGGGGATGGGCTCTGCCCAGCGGAGTGTCGGGATGGGGGATCCAGGGGCCCACGGCGATCATGTCCAGATCGAGGCTGCGACACAGGAGGAGATCGTGCGCCACAGAATCCCAGGTCTGCCCGGGGAGGCCCACAATCATTCCGCTGCCGATTTCGTACCCGACGCGTCGAAGCGAGGTCAGAATCTCGATCCTGGTCGGCTCGTGCTCGTCGAGGGGGGGGTGTAGTCGGTGGTAGAGCGCTCGATTCGAGGTTTCGAACTTGAGGAGGTATCGCCTCGCGCCCGCGTCGTACCACCGCAGCAACATCCCTTGGGGCTGCTCGCCCAGGCTCAAGGTGATCGCGGGCATGTAGCGGTCCGCGATCGTCGTCAGTATCTCCGGGAGTGCCACCAGGTCGCTGGGATCGGCCTCACCGCCCTGGATTACGATGGTTTGGCACCTCAGCATGCGCGCCAGACCAACGGCGCGCAAGATCTCCTTCGGCTGGAGCTGATAGCGACGGACCCGGTGATTGGGCTGCCGCAGGCAGCAGTAGTGACACATGCGTCGGCAGCGATTGCCCAGGTGCAGCAACCCGCGGAGGTGTACGTCGTCGCCGTGCACTTCTTGGCGCATCCGGTTGGCGGCGTCGAAAAGATCACGCAGGCGCCGGGGGTGGTTTTCCTGCAGCCAGACCCCGATCTCGTCAGCGGTCAACGGGGCCATGGCCCATCGCCTTGGCGGCAGGTTGTGCCGGTGTATCACCGGTGGTTCCGGGAGCGACACGCGACTGGAGGCCCTCGCGGTATCTCCGACGGACGTCGGGAAACAGCGACAGCGCCCGATCCAGGATTCCGTGCAAGTGCCCGATGACCAGACCGTAGTTGCTGATGGGGACACCGGCCGCCTGGCACTGGAGGATGCGGCTCAGCATCGAGCGCCTGTTCCAGACGCATGCGCCGCAATGAACCACCAGCTCGAACCCGGCGAGGTCGGGGAAATCGCGCCCCTTCGCGAAGGTGAAATCTGGCTGCACCCCCAGGTGCGAGGTCAGCCACCGAGGTAGCTTCTCCCGCGCTATGTCGTCTTCGATGGGGTGGTGGCTACAGGCCTCGGCGATCAGTATCCGGGGTGGTGGCTGCCGGTGGATTCGTTGGCGGAGTCGCTCCAATGCAACGACGCCTTGGGTGAGCACGGTCAGGTCACCCTTTGCCCGAGCGAAGAGGATCGAGAAGGAGGAGAGCGGGATCTCCTGCGGCGCCACGGCCGACAGGGTGCCGAACACCTGGGAGTCGGTGATGATCGCGGCGGGTGGCTCCTTGAGTCGATTGAGGGCATCGGTGAGCTGGGCGTCCTGAACCACCACCGAGACGTGCCCCTTGTCCAGCAGCTCTCGCAGCACCTGGACCTGTGGCGCAATGAGACGACCTCGGGGCGCCTCTTTGTCGATGGGCGTCACGAGCACCACGGTGCTCCCCGACGGGATCCGGTCAACGACCAGGGGCGGCTGCTTCATCAGACCATCGGGCACGAGCTCCACGATCATTCGTCGGAGGTCCATGAGCCCCTCGCCGCTGTGCGCCGAGACTTGCACTGTCGGGAGCCCCAGCGCAGTGAGCCGCTCGAGCGCAGAGAAGGAAGGGCGCTCGCGATCGATCTGGCTGACCGCGACGACTGCCGGCAGCTCACGGCGGGCGAATTCCTCGAGCAGCGCGGTCTCCGTGCTCCCCCACAGACCGGCCTTCGCGACGAGGATCGCGAGATCGACGTGGTCCAGCTCGCGACGACTTAGGCGCACCCGACCAGCCCCCAGGTCTCCCGTGTCGTCGGTCCCAGCGGTGTCGATGAAGAGAACTGGGCCGATCGGGGCGAGCTCCATCGCCTTTCGCACCGGATCCGTGGTGGTGCCAGGCTGAGGGGAAACCAGGGCCGTGTCCTGGTGCGTCAGGGCGTTGAGCAGGCTGGATTTGCCTCCATTGCGGCGGCCGAACAGGCCGATGTGCAGGCGGAGACCGTGGGGCGCACCACGGATTTTCTGGGCCCGGCCGTAGGTGGACGTCACGACTCTTCGTCCACCGGCAGCGTCACCGTGAAGATGGTCCCCTTTTCACCAGCGCTCCTCCATTCGAGCGTTCCACCGTGCCTCTTCACCGTGCTCGCGACGAGGGCGAGGCCGAGCCCGTCTCCGGACTCCTCCAGCTGCCGGGCATTGGGTGCCCGATAGAACTCGGTGAGGAGATTCGGCTCGGCCTCCTTTGGAATGCCGATGCCGGTGTCGATGACCTCGATTTTCAGCGCATGTTCCGGGGTGACCGAGAACCGCACCTCGACGCTCCCGGCGGGGGTGTACTTCAAGGCGTTGGAGACCAGGTTCTCCAGAAGCTGCTCAAGGAGCACGCGATCACCCTGCACAGCCGGCAGGGTCGGCGGTACCGAGAGTCGGAGATCCAATCCCCGCTCACCGGCCTCCTCTTCAAAGGTGCGGCCCAGGCGACCTGCGAGAAACACGAAGTCCACCGGCTCGTGATCGTTGGGTTTTGCCTCGGCACCGCTCCGGGCCAGGAGCATCAGCTTGTCGATCATGCGGGCGATGCTGTGGGCCCGTCGCTCCACGCGCCGGAGGTACTCCTGCTGCTCCTCGTTCAGGGGGCCCAGCATTTCCCGCCGTACGACTCCCAGCATCGTGATCATCGCCACGAGGGGTGCGCGCATGTTATGCGCCGCTCGCCAGAGCAAGCTTACGAGCCCCGTGTCGTCTTTGTCTTGCTGGCCGGTTTCCATTGGGACACCCCTGGATTGTTTTGCTCGGCGGGATTCCTCTACTCACCCTGGAGAATGGACGCGAGCTTCTTCAGGAGCTTCTCGGGCTCCAGGGGCTTCTCGAACAGCCATCGCGCCGGCCACTGCTCGCCCAGCACGTGCTGGAAAGCCTCCGGCCCCCCCTCGCGCACTCGGTCCAAAAAACTGGTCACCAGCAGAATGGGCAGGTTCGCGAATTCTGGTGTTTCCTGGACCTCGTATGCCAGGTCGAAGCCCTCTGTTTCAGTGGTCATCATGATGTCGAGGATCATGGCGTCGGGTAGACTCTTGCGGAGCTCTTCCAGGGCAGCCTTTCCGTTGGCCGCTGTCCGCACCTCGTAGCCGGCGTGCTCCAGCACGATCTGCAGCGAGTCCCGGATGTCCGGGTCGTCGTCCACCACCAGAATTTCGTGTAGTTTTGCCATCTCGTCTGTCGCCTCCTGGTGCTTCGAAGCACCCCTCAGTAGGTGCGCTCAACGTAGTGGGTGTGTAGCAGCTCGTGAGAGCGTGGCCCCAGCGGCTCTCCGAGAAACTCCTCATACAGCGTCTTGATCGCCGGGTTCTCATGGGACTGCCGATACTCTTGCACCTCACGGTCATCCCGGTAGAGAGCCTCAGCGCGCTTTTGCAGCTTCTCGTTTGTCGCGGGCAACGGCTGCCCGCCGCCCCCCACGCAGCCGCCGGGGCAGGCCATGATCTCGATGAAGTGGTAGTCAGCGGTGTTCTCCACGAGCCGGTCGAGCAGCTTCCTGGCGTTGGCGAGACCGTGGGCGATCGCCACGCGAACCTCACCGAGCTCCCCCACTTCGAGGCTGGCCTCCTTGACTCCCTGCAGGCCTCGGACAGGGGTGATGTCCAGGCTGGACAGCCGCTCTCCGGTGACCACCTCGTAGACGGTGCGGAGCGCGGCTTCCATGACTCCCCCGGTCGCACCGAAGATGGTTGCCGCCCCGGTGTACTGTCCCATGGGTGCGTCGAATGCCTCCTCAGCGAGGTTCACGAAGTCGATGCCGGCGGCGCGGATCATCCGTGCCAGCTCGCGCGTGGTGAGAACGACGTCGACATCCTGATGGCCAGAGGAGCGCATCTCAGGCCGCGCAGCCTCGTACTTCTTGGCGGTGCAGGGCATGATGGAGACCACGAAGATCCGGTCGGCCGGGATGCCGGCCTTTTCCGCATAGTAGGTCTTGGCGACTGCGCCGAACATCTGCTGTGGAGACTTGCAGCTACTGACGTGGGGTAAAAGCTGCGGGTAGTAGTGCTCGATGAACTTGATCCATCCAGGGCTGCAGGAGGTGATCATCGGCAGCGCGCCGCCGGTCTTCACGCGGTTCAGGAGCTCATGGCCTTCCTCCATGATTGTCAGATCGGCGCTGAAGTTCGTGTCGAAGACCCGATCAAAGCCCAATCGTCGCAGTGCCGCGATCATTTTTCCAGTCACCAGCGAACCGATTTCCAGACCGAACTCCTCGCCGAGCTGGACGCGGACCGCCGGCGCCTCCTGCACCACCACGTGCAGCGCCGGGTTGTCCAGGGCAGCCCAGACGCGATCCGTTTCATCGCGCTCGGTGATTGCCCCGGTGGGGCACACCACAGCGCATTGCCCGCAGAAGGTGCAGGCGGAGTCCGCCAGGCTGGCGTTCATGGCCGGCACGACTCGGCACGAGAAGCCGCGCCCCTCGGAGGTGAGCAGGCTCACCCCCTGCACCTCGGCGCAGGCGGTCACGCAGCGAAGACAGCCGATGCACTTTCGTGGATCCCGTATCAGGGCCGCCGATGATGTGTCCAGGCTGTAGTCTGCGAAGTCGGAGCGATCCACCCGGATGTCCGTGACGCCCACCTGCTGTGCGATGCTTTGCAGCTCGCAGCGACCGTTCATCAAGCAGGTGTTGCACTCGTCCGGGTGGTCCGACAGCAACAGCTCCACGACGGCTCGCCTCGCCCTTCGCACCCGCGCGCTGTTGGTCTTGACCCGTAGGCCCTCCGCGACGGGGTAGACGCAGGAGGCCACGAGGTTGCGGCTCCGCGCGACCTCCACGAGACAGACGCGGCAGGCGCCGGGTGAGTGGTTCAGCTCCGCGTGGTGGCACAGGGTGGGGATGTGGATTCCGATCTGGCGTGCGGCCTCCAGGAGTGTCGTTCCTGCCGGGACGCTAACTTCCTGATCGTCGATGGACAGGGTAACCATGGTGCTTCTCCTTAGATGCCGGGATGGTCCGCGGCGTCGATGTCGCAGCGCAGGCAGCGGCAGGCCTCCGCGATAGCGGTGTCGCGGGGATACCCCAGCTCCACCTCGTCGAAGTTGCCTCGCCGACTTGGGGCGTCCAGCATCGGCGCCTTGGCTTGCGGCTGAACCACGGGGTCCTCGTCGACCTCCCGCGGGATCTCGATGGGTTCAACGGGAAGAGGCAGACTGCGTGGTTCACCCGCGATCACGCGCAGCGTGCTGTCGATGTCGCGGGCGGCGTCCCGACCCGCGCGGATGGCATCGATCACCGTGGCGGCTCCGGTGACGATGTCGCCGCCAGCCCAGACGCGTGGGTGACCCGTGCCTCCCATGGAGGCTGCGAGCACCCGCGATGGGGTGGTTTCGATTTGGGTGATCCCCTCGACCAAGCTCAAGTCAGGCGCCTGACCTATGGCGACGATCACTGTGTCTGCCTCTCGCTCCAAGGACTTGTCCGGCATGGGCACAGGTCGTCGTCGCGCGCTGAGGTCGAAGGTCGTTAGCGTCGCCGGTGCGAGCTCCACCCCCGTGAGGAGGTCACCGCGCCGGAGGATGCGTACGGGGATCAACAGCGGCTCGATGGAGATGCCTTCCTCTTGAGCGCCCTCTATCTCCTCACGGTAAGCCGGCAGGTGCTGGGCCTCCCGGCGGTAGTAGACATTGACCTCCTGCGCGCCCAGGCGCACCGCTGTGCGCGCCGCATCGATCGCTGCGTTTCCGCCACCGATGACGGCCACCCTGCGGCCGATTTCGACCTCTTCGCCAGAGCTTACGGCTCTCAGAAACTCCACCGCGCCCATGACACCGGGGCCCTCCACTCCGGGGAGCCCCAGGGAGAGGCTGCGTTGCGCGCCGACGGCCAGAAAGACCGCTCGATATTGGTCGAGGATCTCGGCGAGCTCGATGTCTTTGCCCACGTTGATGCCAGCGCGGAGCTCGACACCGCCCGAGAGGATGGCGTCGATGTCCGCCTTGAGGATGTCACGCGGGAGGCGGTAGGAGGGGATGGCGTAGCGCATCATCCCCCCCGGCTCCGGCTGCCGCTCGAAGAGGGTCACTCCGTAGCCGGCGCTACAGAGCTCGTGGGCGGCCATGAGGCCGGCCGGCCCGGCGCCGATGATGGCGACTTTCTCGGGGTGGTTTTGCTTCGCCATAGGCATCGACGGCCGCTCGACGCTGTCGCAGATGTGCCGCTTGATGTGCCGGATCGCCAGTGGCTCGTCCAGTTGGTCGCGCCTGCATCTGCTCTGGCAGGGATGTGGGCAGACCCTGCCGCACACGGCTGGAATGGGGTTCGTCCGAAGGAGCACGCGATAGGCGTCCTCGAGTCGGTTGGCGCGAACCAAGGCCACGTAGGCCGGAATGTCCATGCCCACCGGGCAGACGTGCTGGCAGGGGCTGGCGAACATTCCAGCGCACACCGTAGCGGCGCAGTGGTGCCTCAGGATGTGATCCTCGAATTCGTCCCGGAAGTAGCGCAGCGCGCAGAGCACGGGGTTCGGCGCCGTTTGGCCTAGGCCGCAGAGCGCGGCGTCCTTGATGGCCGGTGCGAGGCTCTCGAGAAGCGCCAGATCCTCCATCGTGCCCCGTCCGATGCAGATGCGATCGAGGATCTGATGCAGGCGCCGCACCGACTCGACACGGGGTGCACCGCCCGCAGGACTCGTCCTGGCAGAAATCCATGAAGTACCGGGCCAGGTCCACCATGCAGGTCTCTTCGTCCAAAACGATCATGCCACCCGAGCCCATGATTGCACCGGCTCTGGTCAGGGCCTCATACTCGGTGGGGGTGTTGAGATGCTCGGCGGGCAGGCATCCCCCCGAAGGACCGCCGATCTGGACCGCCTTGAACTTCTTGTGCTCGGGGATTCCGCCGCCGATGTCGAACACGATCCGGCCCAGCGGCGTGCCCATGTCCACCTCCACGAGCCCGACGTTGCAGACCTTGCCGGTCAGCGCGAAGACCTTGGTGCCCTTGGATGAGTCCGTCCCGACCTTGGCGTACTCCTCGCCGCCGCGGTCCAGAATCAAGCCGACGTTGGCATAGGTCTCTACGTTGTTCAGCACGGTCGGCTTTTGCCAGAGCCCATGGACGGCAGGGAATGGTGGCCGTGGGCGCGGTGTGCCCCTCAGGCCTTCGATGGAGTGGATGAGAGCGGTTTCCTCTCCGCACACGAATGCCCCCGCCCCCAGGTAGACCTGGATGGTCAGGCCAAATCCCGATCCCAGGATGTCCTCCCCCACGAGGCCATACTCCTGCGCCTGCGCGATTGCGATCTTCAGCCGACGCACCGCCAGCGGGTATTCGGCGCGGCAGTAGATGAACCCCTCGCTGGCGCCGATCGCGCGGGCGGCGATGACCATTCCTTCCAGCACTGCGTGGGGATCGGACTCCATCACGCTCCGGTCCATGAACGCGCCTGGATCGCCCTCGTCGGCGTTGCAGAGCACATACTTGTCGGCGTCACCCATGTTCGCGCAGAACTCCCATTTGATCCCCGTGGGAAACCCGCCGCCGCCGCGTCCGCGGAGCCCGGACTTCTTGATCTCACCGATGATGTCACCAGGTGACATGTCGAACAGGGCGCGCTCCATTCCGGAGTAGGCACCGCGCCCGAGCGCATCATCTATGGACTCGGGATCGATCCTTCCGCGGTTGCGGAGCACCCAGGAGCGCTGGAGGGCAAAAAAGGGAACCTCAGAGACGTGGGGGACCTTGCCATCGAGCGGCGAGCCGTCAGGCTTGGGCTCCTCGTTGACGGGGAGCCCCCACATGAGGGCGTGGTCCCACAAGACCTCGCCTTGGTCCAACAGTCGCCGAAAGATCTCCTTGGCGCTGGCCTCGTCCATGCGCGAGTAGACGACTGGATCCAGATCGATGGTCTCGACGGTGACCAGCGGCTCCTGACTGCAGAGCCCTATGCAGCCCGAGGTGGTGATCTGGATGTCGGTTCGGTTGGATTGTTCCAGCTCCCTCACAAAGGTGTCGTGAACGGCTTGCGCACCGGAGGCCAGGCCACAGGTGCCTGCGTGGACCGTGATGCGTGCCGTACAGTGACCCTTTTCGAGTCGCTTGTCCTCGGCGACTCGCTTTCGGAGCTTGGCAAGGGTATCGCGTGTGAGCGTTTTCTCACCGGAGCGCATGGTCATGTCCCCTTTCTTTCGGAGTCGGTGTCGGTGACGTAGGATGAGAGTATCTCGGTGAGCCTGTTGGGCTTGACCTGCCTGTGCGTGTCGGCGCCGATGGAAATCACGGGAGCCAGTCCGCAAGCCCCTAGGCACCGCACTATCTCGAGACCAAAGTGTCGGTCCTCGGTGCAGTCTCCCGGCGCCAGATCAAGGTGACTCTCGAGCCAGTCGAGGCTCTGCTGCGCTCCCCGGACATGGCAGGCCGTACCCAGGCAAACCCTGATCTGATTGCGTCCTCGGGGTTTCATTGTAAAAAACGAGTAAAAGGTGACGACTCCGTAGACTTGACTCAGTGGGATGTCGAGGCCACGCGCGACGCGGCGCTGCACATCCTCGGGGAGGTAGCCGGTGATCTGCTGCACCCCCTCCAGAGTTGGAATCAGCGCTCCCGGCTTCCCGGTCCAGCTCTGTATGACCTCATCGACTTGGCTCCATTGTGTCGGCGTGAACTCTGCGTTGGGTGGCGTCGTTTGGTGACTCATCGCGATTCCTCCGGTCGTTCGATCCCACCATCTATGTAGCCGTGGTCCGGGCGCGCCGTACATCGCGGAAGGGCTGAAAAACGGACGGGGGATGTCGCGATAGATTCGTAGCAATAAGGACTAGATGTACAGGTCCCGCTCCCCGTTTCTGATGCGCCCGGCGAGCTGCTGCACGCGGGCCCGCAGGTGGTCGTCTCCGATCGATTGGATTTCGGATCGGACCAGTCGGGTGCCTACCCGACGCGTCTGTGGGGCGGCGTAGTCCTGTAGGTACTCCAGGAACGTGAGGATGGCGTTGGGCATGCAGTACCGCTGCACCTTACCGGTACGCGCCAGGCTCATGAACCGCTCCCCAGTTCGCCCGCATCGATAGCCAGCCGTGCAGAAGGAGGTGATCGTGCCAGCCTCGGCAAGCTCGGCGATTGTGTCGTCCAGCGTCCGCGTGTCGGAGAGGTGGAACTGGGTTTTGTCCGCCTGCTGCTGCCCAGAAGCGTAGCCACCGATTGTGATGTTGGAGCCGGCATCTATCTGCGTGCATCCAAGGGGCAGCACCTTCCGACGCACGTCGGCCGGCTCCCGTGCGGTCAAGATCAGTCCCGTGTAGGGGACCGACAGGCGGAGCACGGTGACCAGATGAGCGAACTGCTCGTCGGTGACTCGATGCGGAGCGTTGGTCGAAAAGGGGGTGTCTGATGCCGGCTCGAGCCGGGGAAAGCTGATCGTGTGTGGTCCGACGTTGCCGAATCGTTCTTCCAGATCGATGCAGTGGTAGACTAGCCCCATGACCTCGAAACGGTAGTCATACAAGCCGAAGAGGGCTCCGATCGCCACGTCGTCGATTCCGGCCTCTTGGGCTCTGTGGAGGGCATAGAGCCGCCACAAGAAGTTGCCCTTGGTCGTGCGTCGATCATGCAACCGCTCGTAGGTCGGACGGTGATACGTTTCCTGAAAGACCTGAAAGGTCCCGATGCCAACCTCTCCGAGGGATTTGAGGTCACCGATGGACATCGGCGCGGCGTTGATGTTCACCCGACGGATCTCGCCTTGATCGACCTTGACGCTGTAGGCCGCCTCAATCGTCTCCTTGATGTAGTGAACGCCAGAGCTCGGGTGCTCGCCGTACACCATGACCAGCCGCTTGTGTCCGGCGCCGATCAGGGCGCGCACTTCCTGCTGGATTTCCTCGTGGCTCAGCCGGCGGCGAGTTACGTTCGGGTTGCTGCGGCGGAATGCGCAGTACAGGCAATCGTTGTGGCAGAGGCTGGACGCATACAGCGGCGCGAAGAGGACAATCCGACGGCCGTAGACCTTTTCCTTGAGCCTGTGGGCCGCAGATTGCATCTCGATCCGGAGGTCCGGCTCATCACACTGCAGCAAGGCGGCGACCTCGGTTGGCTCCAAGCGCTGCAGCTCCATGGACTTGTCGACGATGTCCCGGATCTTTTGAGACTCCGGCTTTCGCTGCGTCTCGAGATGGGAGTGGATCACCTCCGGATCGATGAAGCACTTTCCCCGGTCGAGGTAGCATTCGTACTCGGCTGGGCGGATGGTGGAATCCGCAATCGAGCGAGAATTCTGCACATTGGTTGGGACCGAAACCATGACGAGACCCCTTCCTTCACCCAGGGTTGCCGGGGCGCTTTTCGAGCACCAATTCTCATTGTGCTCGGATTGGAAAGACCGCCAATCGGAGGCAGCGCCAAATGGACGTGGTGCTTTTGGCTACGCGACGGAGGCCGCAGGGCCAGGAGACCGTTGGAATTCGAGGGCGGGTGTCTTGGTTGTGCTGCCGGGAGGCGTCGAGTATACAATGGTTCCTTCGGGTTATCTCATTGACCAGGAGCCTTCGTGCACATGAAAACCCTGTCTGAGCGCCTTGCGGTGGCCGCTCTGGCGGCAGCGTTGCTGGTGGTGGGGAACGGGCGCCCGGGGCGGGCCAACTCGGCCGACATTTTCGGTGTGGGGTCCAAGGGCTCGGGCATGGGGGACGCGGTTACGGCGCTGGCGTCCGGGCCCACTGCGGCGTTCTACAATCCGGCGGGGATCGCCAATGAGGATCGGGCTCAGTTTCATTTCAGCTCCACGGCGTACCAGGGCTGGCTGAAGGTCCGGTCGGAGACCCACCAAATCGAGAACCCGTATGAGTTCGCGGTGGGGCTGACGGTGGCGTTTCCGTTCAAGGGTCGGCTGCAACACAAGATCTGGCTGGGGCTCTTGCTCACTGCGCACCCGGACATCCTGGCGCGGGTGATCTCGCACCTGCCCACGGACCCGTTCTATCCTTATTTCGACAACCGTTCGCAGCGGCTGGTGCTGATTCCGGCCGTGGCCTTTCGGCTGTTGGACAGCGCCAAGCGGGGTCGGTTGACCCTGGGGGTCGGGGCCAACGTTTTTGCGGGGCTTCAGGGGGTGATCATCGGTGAGGAGGGCGCCTCGCGGTCGTTGGAGGCGCGGGTGTCCGAGGGGCTCTCCGGCATTGTCCGGATGGTGGCCGGGCTGCGCTATGCCTGGCGCTGGTTGAATGTGGGCTTTGCCTATCGACAGCAGTTCTCCATGCCCTTCAAGACCGACTCCTTCAACTTCGTGGCCGGGGGGGATCTGAACCTGAACGTGGACGCCGAGGGCTTGTTTTCGCCGCACATCCTGGTGCTTGGATTTGCGGTGACGCCCACCAAGAAGCTGTCGCTGGGATTGGACGTGTCCTACGCTCTGTGGAGCCTGTTCCGCGGGCCCTACGTTCGGGTGTCGAGCGTGCTGCCCCTGGTGGGCGACCTGGTGGGGGACACACCGCGCATCGACTTCAAGGACACCGTGGCCGTGCGCGTCGGCGTGGAGTACCGCGTTGCCTTGCCGCGGAAGCTCGTGATGCCGCTCCGGGCGGGTTTTGGCGTGGAGACATCACCCGTGCCGGATCAGCCCGGCCGCACGAACCTGCTCGATGGGCACAAGCTCATCTTCAGCTTCGGCGGCGGCTTTGACCTGGGGCGGATGCTCAAGCGTCGGGTGTGGGTGGACCTCCACCTGCGTGTACACGTGCTCGTGCCGCGCACCTTCCGCAAGAAGATCTCCGTGCCCGCAGAGGAGTGCCCTATGTCGGCGCCGCCCCTGGGTCCTGACGAGGCGCTTTCGGACGAGGTGCCCTGCGACCGGACGGATGATTCCACCCTGGGCCTGCAGATCTCCAACCCGGGCTATCCCTACCTCAAGGCGAGCGGGTTCGTGCTGTCTGGTGGCTTCACCCTGGGGGTGGAGCTGTGAGGCGGCTGGCGACCCTGGCGGTGGCGCTGGTGCTGGGCGTGGGCGCGGCGCGTGGCGCCCGGGCCGACGTGTCGGATCTCATGGGTATGGACGCGCGCGCGCGCGGCATGGGCATGGCCACGCTGACGCTGTGCGAGGACTACACGGCGGCGGTGTGCAACCCCGCGGCGGGGGCCATGGCGACCCGCATCAGCGTAGGGGTCGGCTACAGCTACAGCCTGGCGAACCTGAAGCTCAACGGCGCGGTGAACGAGGTGCTGGACATCCGCGGCGTGCCCGTGGGCTTCAACGCGCCCTTTGCCCTGGGCAAGAAGGTGCGGGCGGCGGTGTCGCTCATGGCCTACCTCCCGGACCAGTTCCTGGCCCGGGTGCAGCTCGTCCCGGCCTATGAGCCGCGGTTCGTGCTGCTGGACAACCGCCCCCACCGGGTGGTGATGAACCTGGCCCTGTCGGTGCGGCCCTGGAGGTGGCTCTCGGTGGGGCTCGGGGCGACCCTGCTGGCCAACGCCGCCGGCAACGGCATCACCTTCAACGTGGGCGTCAAGGGCGGCAAGAAGGTGGGCGAGACGGCCATCGATCTGGTGCTGCCCATCAAGATCGCGCCGTTGGCAGGGTTGCTGGTCAAGCCGCTGCCCTGGCTGCGATTCGGCGTGTTCTACCGCGGTGCCATCGACCTGGGCGTGGCCCTGGACATCGTGGCAAACGTGGACGTGGCCGGCATCGTCACCGGGGACGCCATCATCACCCTGCGGGCGGTGAACTACTACACGCCCCACCGGGTGGAGGTCGGGGTTTCGGTGGATCCTCACCCGCGGTTCACGCTGGCCGCCGGGGTGGCCTACGAGATGTGGTCCCTGTACACCGGCGGCGTGCCGGACGTGCGGATCCTGGTGGACCTGGGGCTCAACCCGCCCATGGTTCAGGCCTTCTGGCCGCCGGACAACTTCGGGGACGTGGTCTCGCCGCGGGTGGGCGCCGAGTACCGCCACGACTTCGCCAAGAAGCGCTACCGCTTCTCGGCCCGCGCCGGGTATGTCTACGCGCCGACCCCGGTGCCGGCCCAGGTGGGGCTGCCCTCTTTGGTGGACAACCACCGGCACGTGCTGGCCGCCGGCGTCGGGTTTCGCGTCGGCCGGGTGGCCCGGTGGTATCCCTACGCGGTGACTCTGGATCTGGGATTCCAGTACCACCTGCTCGCCGAGCGCAGGACCGTGCGCAACCTGCTGTCCGATCCCATGGCCGGTGGGCTGCGCTCGAATGGATCGTTGATCTCCCTGGCCGCTTCGGTGAAGCTCGAGTATTGAGATGCACGACCGCCTGTCCCCATGGTTTGGCTGGTTCCTCACGCTGCTGGTGGGCGTGGGGGGGATGGGTGTGGCGACCACCTCGTGCACCCTGGCTGACGAGCCTCTCTGGGGTGGAAGCCGACTGGTGAGCGGAGTGGCCCCGTACAAGGACCTCGGGGGCGTGGAGATCTGCGTGGCGGACCACCGCCTGGGCACGCCCGACACCTACCTGGCGGGCTTTTGCGTGCCGCGGGCCACGCCAGCCCGGGCGAGCTGCGCTTCTGACGGCGACTGCCGCGGCCGGGAGTCCTGCGTGTGCGGGTACTGCACGGTCAAGTACTGCACGAGAAACGACGAGTGCGGCGAGGGGCGCATGTGCGACTTCACCCTGAGCCGCTGCGTGTCGGTCTGCGATGACGAGTGCGACTGCGAGGGGCCCAACGCGCGGTGCGACATCGGTATGTGCCAGCAGCTGTGCATCGTGGACGCCGAGTGCCAGAGCGGCGAGATCTGCTCGTTGAGCCGGGCGCGGTGCATCTCGGTGCCCTGCTCGTCGGACGACGACTGCTTTGCCGAGGAGGAGTGCATCATCCAGCGAGAGCCGCGCACCCTGACCGAGCCTACGCTGGCCCCCAACCTCGACGGGCGGAGCCTGGTGGTCTTCTTCGACATGATCCACAACGGCCCCTTCGAGCGGCCCCGGCACATGATCTTCCGCGCCACCACCGTGGACGGTCGGCGCTGGACAGTGGATCCGGCGGCGCCGGTGATGGAGCCGCCCATCCCGGGCGACTACCGGGCGCCCTCGGTGATGCTGGGCGGCGGCGGGTTCGTGATCTACGTGGAGAGCGGCGACGGCACGGGCATCCTGCGGGCCACCAGCCCCGACGGACGAGGCTGGACCTTCGACCCGGCCGGTCCTGTCATCGCGCCCGAGGCGAGCTGGGAGGAGGGGCGCGTGGGGGCGCCATCAGTGGTGTTGGGCTCCGACGGCTACCCACGGCTCTACTACGAGGTGGGCGACGGCGCGGGCATCGGCGTGGCCGTGGCCGACGATCCCGAGGGGCGCACCTTCCCCTCCGGCGCGGGCCGCCAGCTTGTGCTGAGCCCCGACCAGGTGGCCACCGAGCTACTGTGGCGCAACGTGACGCGACTGCGGTCGCCCCACGTGTTGCTCGGGGAGGATTTCGAGGGCGCGCCGTATTATCGGCTCTACTTCAGCGCCCGGGGTTACGAGTCCCCCGAGGCGGCGAGCTTCGGCACCGTGGGACAGATTCCGTCAAACTACTCCATCGGCTACGCTGCGTCTCGGGACGGACTCTCCTTCGAGGTGTTTCCCTACAACCCGGTCTTCGATCGGATTTACCCCAACACCTTTGTGAGCCACGCCTCCGAGCTGACGCCCGCGGTGGTGGACCTGGGGGATCGCTACCTGCTGTTTTACACCGCGGCGGACCGCAACCTCGGCGACTGGGAGAACTTCCGCGTGGCGGTGAACCCACCCCCGCTGTAGCCGCCGATGCAGGAGACACAATGAGCACCGGTGATCCTCGCATGGAAGCTGTGGATGTGGCCGGATCTACCGACACAGACTCAGCGCGTAGGTCGCCCTCACCGTCGGTGCCCCTTTGGCACGGGTTGAGCGGCGAGGCCGCCCTGGAGCGGCTCGGCACTGACGGCGAGAGTGGGCTCGGGGCGGCGGAGATCCCCGGGCGCCTGGAGCGCTACGGCCCGAACCGGCTGCCTTCTCCGCCGCCCCCTTCCGTGCTCCGGCTGGTCTACGCGCAGATCGCCGACGTCACGGTGCTGGCGCTGGTGGCGGCGGCCGTCATCGCCCTGACCATCGCGTTGATCCAGGGCGTCGGCACCACCCTCGAGCGGTACGGCGACACCGGCGCCATCATGGGCATCGTGGTGCTCAACGCCGTGCTCGGCATCCTTCAGCAGAAGCGGGCCGACCGGGCTCTCTCCGCGCTCCAGGAGCTCACCGCCCCCACGGCCACGGTGCTGCGGGCTGGCGTGGAGGTGGAGATCCCCTCGGCTGACGTGGTGCCAGGGGACCTCCTCGTGCTGACTTCGGGGGACCGCGTGGCCGCGGACGCGCGGTTGGTGCGCACCACCGACCTGCTTGCCGGGGAGGCGACACTCACGGGCGAGTCAGAGGCCGTGGCCAAGGACGCCGGGAAGGTGCTGGAGGCCGGCACGCCCCTGGCCGAGCGCGAGAACATGGTCTACGCCGGCACCGTAATCGTCGCCGGCAAGGGGCTGGCCGTGGCCGTGGCCACGGGGGTGCGTTCGGAGGTGGGCGAGATCGCCGTGATGGTGCAAGAGGCGGAGGCTGCGCAGACGCCCCTGGAGCGGGGCCTGCGGAAGTTCGGCCTGGTCGTGGTCATCGGCTGCGTGGCGGCCTCGGGGGCGGTGTTCACCATCGGCGCCGTCCAGGGGGGGCAGCCGTTGAGGGAGCTCTTCCTCATCGCCGTGTGCCTGGCGGTGGCCGCGATCCCCGAGGGGCTCCCTGCCATCACCACCATCGTGCTCGCGCTGGGCACCCACTCCATGGCCAAGCGCGGGGCGCTGGTTCGACGGCTGCACGCGGTGGAGACCCTGGGATGTACGAGGGTGTTGTGTACTGACAAGACCGGCACCCTGACCCAAAACAAGATGAAGGTGGTTCGGTTGGCGGTGGGGGAGACGGTCTGGCAGGCCACCGAGACCGAGCCGGTGCCGGACGTTCTGTTGGGCGGAGCGGAGGTGGCGGCGGGCGCCCGGGGCAAGGCGCCGACGGACACGGCCCTGCTCCGCGTCGGGCAGCAGCTGGGCTCCCCCATTGCCGGAGCGCAGATGGTGGACGAGGTGCCCTTCTCCTCGGAGCGCGGCATGGCCACCACGGTGTTCGACCACGCCGACGAGCACTTTGTCTCCACCCGGGGAGCCTACGAGCGGGTGCTGGACGTCTGCATCCGCATCGTTGGAGACGACGGCGAGGACCGTGACCTGACCGACGAGGACAGAGCTCACATCGCCGACCGCGCGGAAACCTGGGCCGGCGACGCCATGCGGGTCATCGCCCTGGCCCGCGGCGTGCGCCGGACCGAGCCGGCCGGTGGCTGGGAGACGGACCTGACATTCGTGGGGCTGGCGGGCATCGCCGATCCCCTGCGGGGGGAGGTCAAGGTCGCGGTGCAGCGGTCCCTGCAGGCTGGCATCCGCGTGATGATGATCACCGGAGACCACCCGAGCACTGCCCGCGCCATTGCCAGCGAGGCCGGTATTCTCATTCCCGGGTCCGAGGTGATCGTCGGTCGGGAGCTGTCGAGGCTCAGCGACGCCGAGCTCGACGAGCGACTGCCGCATGTCTCCGTGGTGGCCCGCGCCACGGCGGTCGACAAGCTGCGCATCGTCACCGGGCTCCGGCGCCGGGGTGAGATCGCGGGCATGACCGGCGACGGCGTGAACGACGCGCCCGCCCTCAAGTCGGCGGACATCGGCGTGGCCATGGGACGGTCGGGCACGGACGTGGCCCGGGAGGCGTCGGCCATGGTGCTGGCGGACGACAACTTCGCCACCATCGTGGCCGCCATCTCCGAGGGGCGGGCCATCTACGCCAACATCCGCCGGTTCATCACGTTTTTGTTCGCCTCCAACGCCGGGCTCGTCTTCGCCGTGACCATGGCCTCCTTGCTTGGGTGGTCCCAGCCCATGGCGCCCATCCAGATCCTCTGGATCAACCTGATCACCAACGGTCTCCCCGCCCTGGCCCTGGGCCTGGAGCCCTCTTTGGAAGATCGCATGAACCAGCCGCCCCGGCACCCCCACGAGCCGATCCTCCGGTGGTCCGACGCCCTGCGCATCAGCGTGGTGGGCGCGCTCATGGCCGGCGGCGGGCTCTGGGCCTTCTACGAGGCCAGCCACGGCAACCCAGGGGCGGCCAACCCTGCGGCCCGTACGGCGGCCTTCACGGTGTTCGCCCTGGCGCCGCTCGGGTACGCCTTCTCCGCCCGCAGCGACCACACGCCCCTGTGGCGGCTCGGCCCGCTGTCCAACAGCCTCCTGGTGGGCGCGGTGCTCATCGGCGTCGGTCTTCAGGCCACCGCGGTGTTCTTGCCGCACACCCGGGTCCTCTTCCGCACCGGCTCCATGACCGGCGCAGACTGGGGGCGGGTCCTCCTCGCGTCGGCGGTCCCCTTCGTGCTGGTGGAGGTGTACAAGGTCGTCAGCGGCCGGAACGTCCGTCAACGCTGACCACGCCTTGAATGGTCAAGGCTGACCACGCCTGCTCAGCGCCGACCGCGGGGCTTGGCCTTGGGGAGCGTGGACGTGGGGAGGTGCCAGTTGAAGGTCATGCCCAGGTGCCACAGGACGCCGGGGTTGTGGCGCTCGAGGGGCTTTGTGCAGCCTTCGTCCTGGACGCACACCTTCCCGGGCACGGTGCCGCTGAATGAAAGCACCAGGCCGAGGGTGAAACCCTCGGACAGGAAGATGTCCAGGCCCACCGCACCGCGCAGGCCGAGGGAGGGCAGGGTGACCTCGACCTCACCGTGTCTGGTGCCGTTGTAGATGTCGTAGTCCAACGAGACGTGGGTGTAGCCGATGGCGAAGCCGATCCACAGGTCCACCCGGCTCACCGGGAGGATGGCGCGGGTCTCCAGCAGCACGTTGGCGTACAGGAGGCGCGCCCCGTCCGTGTCGTCGCCGCCGAGGTCGGCCAAGCTGAACCTGTCCTGGGTCACGCCGCCGGAGATGTAGGCCGTGGGCCCGATGGCCACGTAGGGGTTGATACGCCAGACCAGGCCCAGAGTGAGCCCGCCGTTGGCCGACAGGTGCTCACCCAGGGTGTCGGTGTCCTCCCGGTTGAAGGCGCCGCCCCCCAGGCCGAAGTACAGGATGATGGAGCGCCGGATCCAGGTCGGCTTGGGCGGGTTCACGCCCGAGAAGACCGGGCCCCTGAAGGGGGAGGGACCCGGGAAGGCCTCGGCGCCGGTGGTCCTGGGGGTGGCAGCGGCCCTGACCCGCGGCTGTATCTCGCCCGGCGCCGGGGGCGGGGTGACCGGGTCCACGGGGCCGGGCCCCATGCGCGGCTGGGTCTTCATTTCCTTGAGCCGCTTTTTCAGCACGCCGATCTTCACCTTGGCGTCGGTCACGGTGGGATGGCGCTTGCTCATCTTGTGGCGCCCGAAGTTGCGCACGTACTTTTTCAGGTAGTAGATGGCCGACTTGTAGTCCTGCAAACCCTCGTGACACTTGGCGATGCCATAGTCGAGGATCGGGTGGTACTGCAGGTCCTTGACCTCCTCGAAGGCCCGGATGGCGGCCTTGTAGCGGGACTGCCGGAAGAGCCGCCGCGCCCTCTCGTAGGCCGCCTGGGTCTGCGCGGCCTTGGTGGGCCGCGCCCCGGGCCGCACGCCGGGCCGCGCCCCGGGCCGCACGCCGGGCCGCGCCCCGGGCCGCACGCTGGGCGCGGTCGGCGCGGTCGGCGCTGTCGTGGGTGCCGAGGCCTTCCCCTGGGCCGAGGCGGTCGGGCTCCCGGCGACCAACCACGCCATCACTCCGCCAGCGAGGATCACGACGCTCGACAAGCCAACCGCTCGCCCGCCGCCGCGACAGGAGGGGCAGCGGTTCTCTACGTCGAGCTTTTCCATCCACATTTTGACCATCGAGGGCTAGTATCTCCGGCCTATTCGATCAGTGTCAAGCTCTGTGGACGCTCGGGTCAGATCCCGACGAGGACGCCCCACTCGAGGGCGACGTAGCCGTCCCTGGGGAAGGGGGCGGGATCTGGAGGCGGCTGGAGGGAGAGGGGGGCTTGGAGGGGGCGGATGAGGAGGAGGACGCGGCGGAGAGCCGTGGGGGCGGGGGAGATGTCGAGGGTGACCAGGGCGGCGGCGTCCTGGGGATAGACGGCGTAGTAGGGGGAGCCGGCGAGGAGGGGGAGCCAGAAGTCGATGAAGTCTTCGATCTCCAGGCCC
>Ga0272441_10001677_pt1 | contig 46703 bp, 28 predicted proteins | sample SSMProp6N_FD_193582 | JGI IMG/M metagenome (GOLD analysis project Ga0272441, IMG submission 193582) | Marine sediment archaeal communities from Little Sippewissett salt marsh, Falmouth, MA, United States - SSM-Prop-6N | ecosystem: Environmental > Aquatic > Marine > Wetlands > Sediment ... | reverse complement strand
GCGGCGGCGTTCTGCCGGTGGATGAGCCGCCGCACCGGCCGAAACGTCCTCCTGCCCACCGAGGCCCAGTGGGAGTGGGCCGCCCGCGCCGGCACGGCCGGACCGTGGTACTACGGCAATGCCGACACGGACTTCGGCCCGTTCGCCAACCTCGCCGACCGCTCCCGCCGGACACTCTACGCGCGGTGGGACGGCGGCAGCCGCATCCACGTCCGCCGCAAGTACCCCGACAAGTGGCTGTTCCCGCTGTGCGACCGCCGCTTCGAGGACAAGTGGTTCGTCGTCGACTACGTGGGGCAGTGTGAGGCGAATCCGTGGGGGCTGAAGGACACCATCGGCAACGTCTGCGAATGGACGCGATCGAGCCATCGGCCGTACCCCTACGATGCCGCCGACGGCCGCAATGCCCCCGGCCCGACCGAGCGGAAGGTCGCTCGCGGCGGCTCGTGGCACGACCGGCCCAAGGACGCAACGGCCTCCCGTCGCTATGCCTACGAGCCGTATCAGAAGGTCTTCAACGTCGGCTTTCGCGTGATCGTCGCGGACTGATCTCGCCGTCGGGCGGATCGTGCGCCCGGCGGGGCCCGTCCGGTCGCCACGGGCCCCGGCCCACGAGGAGACTCGCCAACAGGGCCGGTCATGCTTCGGCGAGGGCCTGCTTCGCCTTCGTCGGATCGGCCACCTTGAAGACGGCCACGGTCCGCTCGCTGTCCCTGCCCCCGCTGAAGTAGGCGTAGTGGATGTCCACCCCCGCGGCGGCCAGTTTCCCGGAGGCCTCTGCAAAGGAGCCCGGCCGGTTCGCCAACTCGAGGATGAGGACGTCCGTTTCCGTCCAGCGCTCAGAGCTCTTTCCGAGGACGTTCCGCGCGGCGGTGGCGTCGTCGCAGAAAATCCGCAGCGCCCCGTGCTCGCCGGAATCCATCAGCGCCAGTGCCGCCACGTTGACCTTCGCGGCCGCCAGGCTGCCCATGATCTCCGCCAGCACGCCCGGCTGGTTGACGAGGTATATCGTGAACTGCGTCCCTACGTACATTGTGGTCTCCATGCTGTCCTGCTGCGGTGGTCTCACCGCGGTTGCGGCGCCGTCGTCGGGCCGGGAACGGTCTCACCAAGCTCCTTGAGCCGTGTGGCGGCCCGATCCGCCTCCAGGCTGCCCGCATGATTGATAACGATCTGGCGCAGAATCTCAATGCCCTTCTCGCTTTGGCCGGCGTTGAGCATCATATTCGCCATGCGGAGCCGCCCGGCGGCGGCGGGCTCGGATTTCCTGGCCCCGGCCGTTGGCTTGGGTTTCGGCCCGGGCTGAGATGTGGGCGGGGTCCCGGGCTGGGACGTCGTCGGCTTCGACGTGGGAGGCGGCGCCCCGGTTGCGTCGCCGGCCGCCTCCGGCGCGCCCTCGATTCGCTTCAGGGCCTTCTTCGCGGCCTCTTGCACCGGCTTCTTGCCGTGCCGTGCCCAGTAGCCGATTCGCTCGACCAGCCCCCGCGCGCGCGGGCCCATCTTGCCGGCGGCCTGGAGGGCCACGAGCAGCGTGTCCTCGCGGGATCTCTCCAGACACGGGGCAAGGAGGGCGAGGACCTCGTCCGGCGGCAGCTTGTAGTGCAGCAGGGCCCGCAGGACGTCGGCGGACCTCGAGACCTTCAGACGCCACGTCAGATACGCCACGGCGCGGCCCCGGTCCTCTCCGGCCGCGCCGGTCAGCAGGTCGCCCACCGGCGGCCTCTCGAGCAGCGCGGGTGACGGTCGTGCGCGAAGCACGGCCGGTGCGGTCCGGTCCAGCGGGGGCTCCAGCTCCTGGAGCACGCGCCAATAGCCGGCCGGCCGGAACGGGTGCAGGCGTCGGATCGCGCGGTCCCAGGCCCGGCCGTGCGCGCCCAGTTTTCGGAGCAGCACTGCCGCCTCGATCCGAAGGTGGTCCAGTTGGCTGCCGGTCAGGCCGGCGGACCCTTTGTCACGGCGCGTGCCCCGGGGTCGCACGGACGTCCCCGGTAGCGGGACAATGAGGATACCGGGTGATCTCCCCCGGACGCCTCCGGGAGTGCGGGACGGCGGTCCGAATCGGGAGGGTGGGCTTCTGACCGCGGCCGGCCCCGCGATCGCACGAGCGGGCTTGAGCAGGATGTCGACCAGTTCCCCGATCGCTTCCTGCCGCCCGAGAAGAAGGCAGCGAAGGTACGGCTCGTGGGCGGCCTGGAGGGGATCGGGCACACGGAGCACGGCGTCGAGACCGGCCTCGATGTCGGCTCGCGTCGCGCCCGTGTCGGCCAATTCCGCGGCCGGCACGGCGGTCCGCATCAGCGCCGCGAGGACCCAGGGGGCCATCGCCGCGTTGGGGTCCCACTCGCGTGCCAGCCGCAACAGGCCGGCCGTGGCTTCGGCGGACGGACAGCAGGCTTCCACCACAAGCCTGGTGTTCTGCTGCGCCCATTGCTTGGCCGCGGCAAATCCGTCTCTCTGGAGGACGGCGGTTGGGTAGTCCTGGACGCCGATTCTGCAGATCGCCTGCATCAGGCCGAAGAGGCGGTTGTGCTCCTTGAAGACCTCCAGGAGTCGCGGCCCGGCGGGCGCTGCGGCCGGACCCATCGCGCTGAGGGTCTCCAGGACGGGAGGATTGTCTACGTACCGGCCGCGGGATTCCTTCACCGCGCTGTTGGCCAGGTGGTCGATGAGCGCGGGGGAGAGTCCGGGCACGTCGGGTCCCAGTTCTCGGGTCACGTGGAGGAAGGCCTGGAGGATGGGCTCGCCTTGGTAGACGCCCGCACCCCGCAGGCCCTCCTCGGCGATCTTGACCAGCATGGGATACGCTCCCGCCCCGTGCCGGCCCATCTCCTTCAGGGCGTCGGCGCCGGCCTCGACCTTCATTCTCAGGAAGCGATCGCTGGCCCCGGTGACCGGCGGGGGCTTGTCCCCGTCCCGCCCCAGCGTCAGCCATTGCGTGACCAGTTCCAGCGTGGCCTCATCCTGCGGCGCGACCGCCGCAAGGGCGGCCAGGGCCTGGGCGCCGTCCGAGAAGCTCGCGGAGTCCGTCGCAGGCGGGACGCGGGCGAGCGTCTGCAACGTCTCCTTGGCGCCGGCGGCGACGGGGCCCAGCTTGCGCAAGACGCGAAACGCCCTCTCCTGTTTCTTGGGGTCGCCCTGGCGCGCGTGACGAAGGACAACCGGCAGCACGCTGTCCAGGTACGGCAGGAGTTCCTCGCGGTCCTTGTCCGCGTCCTCCTTTCGGCCGCGGGCCGACGAGGGGTTGTCGAACCGGGCAATCCGTATCTCGACGGCGACCTCGCCCGTGGGGTCGATGTCCAGCAGGGCGTACCGGGCGGCCGTCCCGTCCCTGCCCTTGCCTCGGGCCATCTGTCGCAGGTACGCGGCAGCCGGCATCGCTGCCGTCCCCATCGCTTTCAGCGCCGCAATGCCCGCCGTCTGACTGCGGGAATCGCCTTTCATCATCGCCACGATCATGTGTGCGCAGGTGGGGTTGGTCGAGGGGTGCTTCGCCATGGCCGGCAGGAGCGACACGCCCGGGACGTTCGAGGCCGTCCGGAGCAGCGTCGGGCGGCTTGACGCGCCTCGGACCAGCAACCTGGACGCGCTGGCTTGCAGGTTGCGGTCCCCGCTGAGCGGTCCGCTCTTGTCCCGGAAGACCGCCAGGAGCGTGCTCGCGACCGTTGGGGGGACGTCCTCGACGTTCGTCAGGACCGTCATGGCCTTCGCGAAGATGTCGGGGTCCCGGTCTCGCAGTGCGGGGAGGACCGTCGGGACGGCCGCCGCCGCCCCGTTCCGCAGGCCGGCCAGCAGGGAAAGGGTGTTGACGACTTCCTTGCGAGCTTGCTCGCCTTCGGCGGTATAGGTGTAGGGATTTGCGGTCGATCGGGATCGGCTGCTGTAGGACGACCCCCGCCGCACGCCGGTATCCGTGGCTCGGGGAGAGCCCCCGGGGCTTCGCCTCTCCGTTCGGTGAGACTTGGCCGCCTGGTACTGCTCGGCGAAGACCTTGGCGAGCGGTTCGGCCGCGGGCGCGCCGATGTCCGCGATCCGGATACCGGCGCTCTCCACCATCTTCGCGTCGTCGGACAACGTCAGCGGCAGGAGAAACGGGACCGCCTCGGCGGCCTCCGCGCCGGCCCGCTTCAGGCACAGCCCGACGCCCATGCCGCGCGTGCCGACCAGCTTCGCGGGCGTGCTCGCCCACGCCTGGACCAGCGCCACCGCCCCCTGCGCGCCGCACAGACCGAGGACTTCGGCCTGCGCATTGACCCCACCGGCGATGTAGGCCTGCGCGAGCTGCTCGTGGGGAAGCTCCAGCTCCTTCGGGTGTAGGGCCAGGAGGGCCTTGCATGCGTCCTCGGTCTGCTCGCCGCCGGCGACCGCGGCCTTCGCGAGGATCGGGACAGCCTTCCCTGCCCCCGGACCGATCGCCTCCAGCGCCGCGATGGCCTCATCGAACCGGGACGGCTTGGAGACCTCCCAGAAGAACCCCGGGTACTGCGTCGGGTCGACGACGAAAGCGCCCTCGCCCAGTGCGATGTACCGTGCCAACGGCTCGGCGGCCTCCGCGGCGGCCGGGCCGAGGACTCCGATCCCCTCGATCGCCATCGTACGGGAGAACACGTCCGGAATCGTCACCGCCGCACAGAGGCCGGGCACGGCCCGGGCATCGAGGGGGTCCAGGCGGTGGAGGAGCACGCCGGCGCACGCGCGGACCACGACGTCCTCGGATGCGATCTTCGCGGCGATCTTGTCCTTCGCCTCGATCAGCTCCGGCGTCTGGATGCACCAGTGCATCGCCTTGAGCGTCTGGGCGCACAGGTTGGGGTCATCCAGCAGGCCCAACAGCGCGGCCGGGCCTTTGGGTAGCATCGAGACTTCCGAGGCCCATTCGAAGTAGAGGCGCCCGTCTCTCCAGAGCAGCGGTCCGCGGAACTGCTCCAGGACGGCCGGCACGATCGCCGCGTCCCGCTGGTCGCCGCGAGGAAAGAAGCACAGCATCGTATCGGCGCGGCGCAAGTCGGGGCCCTTTAGAACGGCGGAGACTTGCCCGACGGCCTCCATGCCCATGCCATCCAGCGCCTTCTCCGCCTCCGCTCTCTCGGGGGAGTTTTCCGGCGCGGCGAGAAAGGCCTCGATCGCCTGGGCGATCTGCTCGGACCGGGGGTCTTTGGGCGGTGCCGCCGGCTGGGTGGGAGGCGCGGCCTTCGGGGGCGATGTGTCCGCGGCGGCCTTGGCCTTGCGGGCCGGCTTGGGCGGCTGCTTCCGCCGCCGAGCCCGGGGCCGTCGCGTACGGGCTGGCTCCTCCTTCTTCCCGCAGCCGGCCGGCAGGACTGCGGTTCCGACCAGGACGAGCCAGACCCATTTCCTGCAGTGCGGTGCCATCTGCCTTCCCTTTCCTTCCCTTCAGGCTGACGATCGTGCGGGCGCAACGATCCGACCGACCGGAAAGGCCCCCGCAAGGCCGGACGACCCTCACTATACCGCGCCCTCGGACACGATGCATCCCCCGTCGCCCGGCCGAGAGGCGGGCGGGAGAGCACGGCGGCCGTCGCGGGATGCGGCTACGGCGAGAGGGGGCGGGTCTCGGCCCGGGGCGGCAGGGGCACGAAGGCGGGGACGTTGAGGGAGATGCAGTGCAGCAGGCCCTGGGTGGCCACGAGACTGTCGGCATTGACGGCGACGATCTTGCGGCCGGGCAGGAGCGCGGCGTAGGTATCGAGGGCCCTGTCCTGCAGGGCGGGGTCCACGTCGGTGAACGTCGGCACGAGCAGCACGCCGTTGCCGAGAAGGACGTTCGTGTAGCTCCGCCAGATGCCGTTGGCCCTCGGCGGGGTCGAGATGCGCTCGACGCGCAGGGGGCCGAGGGGCGTGACCTGCCCGGCCAGCCTCAGGGCGGCCCGGTCCAGGAGGGCGGAGTTGGCCGGGTCGGCCGCGGGATCGCACTCGGCCACGACGGCAAGGTCCGGCGCGAGGAAGGTCAGGAACACGTCCGCGTGCCCGGTCTCCTCGCCGACGAGGGGAGGCAGGCACAGCCACGTCGTGCAGCCGAGGTGTTTTCTCAGCAGCGACTCGATTCTCGCGGCGTCGAAGCCGCGGTCGTCGTTCTCGTGCAGCAGGCGCGTGGTGGTCACGCAGAGCCCCCGCCCGTTGGTCAGAAGCATGCCGCTCCCGACGCGCAGGGGCACGGCCCGCACGGGCAGGCCGAGGGCCTCGCCGAGCAGGACCGGCACCTTGTCGTCGCGCCATCGAATGTCCTGGCCCTCCCCGCCGGGCGTGTAGTCGCTGTCCAGCAGCATCGGCTTGGCGTTTCCGCCGCGGAGGAACATCGGCCCGTAATCTCGGATCCACTGGGTGTCGTGGCCCACGCGAAGGAACCGCACCGACTGCGCCGGAACGCCGACCTGCTCCAGCAGGGCGGTGGCCAGCAACTGCTGGTCCGGCTGGGCGAGAAGGCAGACGACGGGCACGTGCGGGTGCAGCGCGGCGACGATATCCCGGAAGACGTGCCCGTGGTCTACCAGCAGCTCCTGGCAGGCGAGCAGCACCGCGGACTGGGGCTCGAACTCACCGGGCAGGGTCGCGGGAGATTCGACCGACGGCTCGGGCGCCTTGCGAGCAGCGGCCGGTGAAGGAGGCAACGAGCCGGCGCCTCGGCGCGTCTTCTGCCGCGTCGGGCTTGTCCGGCCGGCGGCGGCCCGGCTCGCGCCCGGGTCCCGCCAGGCGACGCCGGCAAGGAACGCCACGGCCGCAATCGCGAGGTAGGAGGCCGGGCGAAGCCAGGCCGACCCTCGTCTGCCGATTCCATCCGATGGTGGCATGAGGCGTACTCCGGGGGGGAGGTTTGGTTGCGGCTCCCGTCACCGAGGACCCCCTTCGCGCCGGGCGACCGGCTCCGTGGGCGCGGCCCGCGAAGAGGGGGCCGCCGTTTCGGGCAGGCGAGGCGGGGGAACGAACCACGGCACGTTCCGGGTCAGGCAGTGGAGGTAGCCGTCGACCTGCTCCAACTTGTCCGAGCGAATTCCGACGATCTGCCAGCCGGGGAGCAGTTGGGCGTACAAGGCCAGTGCCGTGTGCCGGAGGGTTGGGTCGTCGTCGGAGAACTTCGGCATCAGGAGCACGCCGTTGGCGAAGACGACGTTGTTGTAGCTCCGCCAGCTCCCGTTGCGCGGGGGGGGCATGGGAATGCGATGGACCTTCATCGGCCCGCGTGACGTCCGGACGGCGGCGAGGCGCGCGGCGGCCCGATCGAGAATCGCGGCGTTCGCGGGCTCCCGCGCCGGGTCCAGGCGGCCCACGACGGCCACGTCGCGGGCCACGAACGTCAGGAACATGTCAATGTCCTGGGAAGGCTCGTCCCGGAGGGGCTCCAGGGCCAGCCACTGCTGTCCCCCCAGCCGGGCGGTCAGGGCATCCAGGCGGGCTTGGGCCTTCCCGGAACCCGCCGACGCCGTTTGGGGTGTCTTCGTCCGGCTCCGGGAAGGCATCGCGGCCGCGACCGTGCTGACGTACAAGCCGTCGCCGTTGGAGAGGAGATTCCCCCCGGGAATGCCCAGGGGCATGGGCAACCAGCGGGCCCCGACGAGCCGGGCGAACTTGCGGGCCACTTGGGCGTCGGTGGCCCGCTCCCCGGTTTCCCGGCGGCCGGAGTACTCCAGGTCGAGAACGACGACCGAGCCGTCGGCCCGACGGGAGAACAACGGCCCGTAGTCGCGAGCCCACGCCGAGTTGAGCCGGATTCCGATGAACCGGACCGCAGCCGGAGACACACGGGCCTGCGTCAGAAGCCGCTTGGCCTCGGCGATCTCCGCCTGGCCGGAAACCAGGCTGATCACGCACACGTGCCGGTGCACGGCCGAGACGATGTCCACGTAGACCTGCGGCGCCGTGTAGATCAACTGTGTTGTGCCGATCATCAGCGCGGCCTGCCGCTCGAACTCTCCGGGGAGCGGCAGGAGGCGCGTACCGGTGGAAGGGGGTGGCGGCTCCACTGCGCTCGCCGGCCGGTGCCCGGGTGGGACATCGGGCAGGGGGGGGCGATAGAGCCCGGTCAAGGCAAACCCCGCCAGGAAGAAACACAGCGCGATAGCGACCATGCCGGCCGGGCTGCTGAGTCTGGCCGACCGGAGAATCGTCCTGAGAGATACTGCCGGCATCACGCGGTCTCACAGGGGGAGTATTGCTTTACGCCCGGGAGGGGTCTCTCGGCCGGCGCGATCCGCCGAGGCGAGCGACCCGGGGCTCGGGCCCTCCAGGCGACGCGCCGCCGTCGGGCACGACCGTTCTTCGCCGGCACGTGGCGACGGAGGCTCGGCCGCGGTCACCGCTTCGGCAGGGCGGTCGGATCGCTTCGATGGCGTCGTTTACCGGCGTCCTTGGTCTTTCGGACCTTGGGGGGCGGCCCCTTGGGCTCTCGATTGATCTTGGCGGCCATCTGTCTGAGGACTCCTATGCATGCTGCCGCCGGGCCGGCCTACGCGGCCTCGATCCGGAAAGGCGGGCGACAGACGCGTTGTCCCTTGGTGTTGCATTTCGTGTGCCAACGAGTTCGTCCCGCAGACTGCGGTGCCTAACGTGCTTCTGACGATGGAATTGCCGTCGACATTCTCCACAGCGGCGGCAGCGGATCGCACGGGCCTGCCCTCCGCATGCCGCCGGATCGGAACACGGCTTCCGGAATCCCACAGCCGAGGGCGAACACGCCGTGGCCGGTGCTGGCCGCGACCGCACCAAACAGCGAGGGCCGGCGAACGAGCCGGCCCTCGCGGAGGCCCGGGCGCACCCGGACCCGGTACGACGGGGAAACGTGGCGGGCTACTTGCCCTTCTTGGTGGCGGCCTTCTTCGCGGTCTTCTTGGCCGCCTTCTTCGCTGCCTTCTTCGCCATGGCGATGGCTCCCTATGTGCCGGGCGGACGAGCCGCCCCCACGATGACCCGCCGGTTCCCGTGCCTCCGCAGGCACGAGCCGACGAGCAGACCTGTGTCAGACAATTGCGGCCGGGGCCGCGGTGCACTCACGCCTGCGTGTAGGCGATGATCTTGCAGGCCAGCCGGGCTGCGACGAACTCCGTGACGTGGTTTGCCCCGAGGGGCCGGGCCTCGACGATATCCGCGCCGACGACGCGTCGCTCGGCGCAGACCCGCCGCAGCAGGGCGGTCGCCTCGCGCCAGGTCAGCCCGCCTGGTTCGGGCGTGCCCACGCCGGGTGCGACGCTCGGATCGAATCCGTCCATGTCCACCGTCACGTAGACCCGCGGGCCCAGTCGGGCCAGCACGCCGTCGATCCATACCGGGTCGTCGGCGATCTGCCGGGGGGTGACGAGGCGGGCGATCTGCTCGGGGCATTCGTCGCGTTCCTCCTGCGAGTAGCTGCGAACGCCGACCTGGCAGATGCGGTCCGCAACCTCCAGGACGCGGCGCATCACGCAGGCGTGGGAGTACTTCGTGCCGTCGTAGGTGTTTCGCAGGTCGGCGTGGGCGTCGATCTGGAGGACGCTGAGGGGACCGCCGCCCGCCGCGCACGCCTGGACCAGCGGCGCGGTGATGCTATGCTCCCCGCCCAGGGCGAGTGGAAACTGCCCCGCGGCCAGGACCGCCGCCGCGGCGCGGCGAACCCGAGCCATCTGCTCGGCGGGCGTGTCCGCCGGCGCGATCGGGGCGTGCGTGGCGACGCCTGCCTCGGCGAACGCCGCATGAAGCTCCTCGTCGTACAGCTCCACCTGCGTGGAGGCGGCCAGGATCGCTGCGGGCGCATCGGCCGTGCCGGCCCTGTACGTCACCGTGCCCTCGTACGGCACGGGCAGCACCACGTAGGCCGCAGCGTCCGGGTCGCACCTCGCGTCGGTCAGGTCGAGGAAGTGCATAGCGTCTCCGGGCCCGGGGTGCTACACCGCGCCGCCCAAGGCCCGGGCCCGCTCGCTGGCCTCTTCGTAGGAAACCTCCTCGGCCTCGGCCAGAATCTCCTCGGCGGGAATCTCCGCCCATCGGCCGGTCTCGGCCAGGACCTCTCCGTCGAAGTACTCGTCGGCGTCCACGTCGTACCAGACGCGCGCCAGCGACCCGTCGTCCAGGGTGTAGTACTTGACCTCGAAGTCGGGCTCCAGGTAATCCTCTTCTGCCATGTCCGTATCCCTTTTCACATTCGGTACCCTGCGCCGACAAGGCGCAGGCAGGAGGTTAGCCGCCGCCTCCGCCGGGCTGCGTCCGCTGGCGGGTCCGCCCGCCTTGTTTCGCGGAGGGTCTTGTGCTCAAGTCGACCAGGTCCTCGCCGTCCCACGTGAGCTCCAAGCGAGGGCGGGCCCCGGCGGGGTGCTTGTCGAATACGTACGCCGCCAGCAGGGGCAGGGAGACGCTCGGCTCGACCCACGCCATCGCAAACCGCGCGTCGCGGCGGATCTTGCCCCACGACTGGGCCTCGCCCAACGTCGATCCCGAAAGCCCCCCGTCCTGCGTGACCGCCGTCGTGACCTGAATCGCGTAGTCGTGCCCCCGCTCCTGGCCGAAGATGTAGGCCATCACGATCGAGTCGTTGATGTAGTTCTTCGGCACGCCGCCGGCGACGTAGATGGCAGCCGTCTTGCGGCTCTGAACGACGATCTGCGTCAACTCGTAGTTGTCGCGAATCGAGTCGATGGCGATGCCTTCCCGGCCGTCCAGGCGGCAGCGGCGGCGGTGGTGCGTCAGGCCGATCCCGATGGACGAATCGTTCAGCGCGGGGCTGAACACCGGCACGCCCAGCAGGTGGCACTGGCGGACGATCGAGGCGTCGTCGTCGAGCTTCGAGCCGAGGAAGTCCAGGTACGCCCGGCTGGAGTAGTTGCCCGCCGGCAGCTCGTCGGCCACGCGCCCGCACCACGTGTCGGTCTGCCAGAACCGCTCCTCGTCGACGTAGGTGTCGTAGATGCGGTCGATCCGCAGGTCGCGCAGCATCACGTCGTCGGCCGCGGGCGTGCCGCGGTAGTGCTCGTGCCCGCGGGCCTGGTAGATGTCCTGGTAGAGGATCGCGCCGGTGGAGACCACCACGTCGACGTATCCTCCGACGATCAGGTCGCGAATCACGGTCCGCAGCCCGGCGGCGATGAGCGGTCCGGCCAGGCCCAGCAGGACGGTCGGGCGGTCCTTGTCCGCCATCATGCGGCCGAGGACCTCCGCGCAGGTGCCCAGGTTCCTCGCCTGGATGGACATGCCCGCCATCGCGGCGACCAGGTCGCTGGCGGGCATGCCGGCTTGGAGCTGGAGCTGCCGAACGGGTTCGCTAAGCACGCGCCGCTTGGTGCGGCGCTGGGAAGCGGTCAGGGGCGACCCGCCCTCGGCGCCGGCCCCCGCCGCGCTGCTGTTGCGCCTTCTCGACCCCATCGTGGGCCCTTTCACAGGAGGAACACGGCGGCGGAGACCACCGTGGTCCACAGACCGTTCTTGTCGCCCTCGGCCGTCTGCACGCAGGCGCGGGTGCGGACGATCTTGCCCGACATGCGGTAAATCTCCTTCCGCTCGTCGTAGGCCGTCTCGGGGTCGAACTCGATCCCGAGCGTGGTGGCCAGCATGGTCGCGGCCATGTCCTCGACCAGGTCCGCCATTCTCCGCTCTCGCATGCCGAAGCCGTGGTGCTCGCTGATGTAGCCGTAGCGGTCGCCCTTGGCCGGCTGGGCCAGGCCGATGCCCGCGCCGACCATTCTCGAGGGCTCGTTCGTCGACGCCTCGGCCAGCACGACGAAGGTGATCTGTCCGGGCAGAAGCGCCTTGAGGCCCTTGGCCGTGGGGATGATTTTGCAGCTCGGCGGGAGGATGCTGGAGACGCGGACGAGGTTGCACTTCTCGATCCCCGCCCTGCGCAACGCCAGCTCGAAGCTCTGGAGGCGGTTGACGTGCTTGCCGACCCCCTTGGTGAAGAAGACGTTCCGGGGTACGAGGGACTGCGTGCTCAAGAGACTGCGCTCCGGTTCGGCCGATCGCTCGGTGCGACGAGGTTGGTTAACGAGGGCTTGCATGCTCTCCGCGAGGATCAGAGGACGATCTTCGACCACTGGTTCAGGTCGCGGTGCGTGTTGCTCACCACGGGGACGTCCGTGTACTCGCTCAGTTCCCGGATCGCCAGCGGCGAGGCCGAGCACAGCCCCGAGATCGCGTCCGGCCGGAGCCCGAAGCGGTCCCGGAGGATCTGCACGCCGGCGATCGCGCCGAGGGCGTCGTGCGCGGCGAAGATCAGCCGGTGCATTCGGCCCGTGACCTCCGGGCATTCCAGCAGCATCGCGGTCTCGCGCTGGAGGATGCCGTCGGCCAGCTCGACGACCCAGTAGTTGCTCGGGTTGTTGGCGTACTTCAGGTCCAGCTTGTTGAAGATCTCCAGCAACTGCTCGCGGTCCAGCAGGTACGTCGAGGGGTAGCCGAAGTGCGTGAAGTCCGCCACCGGCGAGGCGCCCGCGTCCTCCATGCGCAGGATGTCCTTCAAGCTCGCCGTGCCCGTGACCTTCGAGCCCCGGACCTTGTGGCCCATCGTGGACAGCGCCCAGCAGATCGCCGCGGCCGCGACGCTCTTACCGCTGTTCATCGCCGTGCCGACCACCAGGATGAGCTTGGCCCGTCGCTTGGACTTGCTGCGGGCCTTCGGGTCCCGGATCAACGGGAACTGCCTCGTGTTCAGCACCTTGCCGTCGGCGTCACAGACGTAGCCGAGCACCTCCACCCGCGTGGGGTCCTTGACGTTGGCGTTCTTCTGGCGGACCACGCCGATCATCCCGCTGCGCGCCAGCAGGTCCACCTCCGGCGGGAGGACGTCCGGTACGACGCCTTCGAAGGCGTCCGGCGCGTAGCGTGCGCCGAAGACGAACACGGCCCGGCTGCCGTCGTTGATCAGGTGGATGCGGCCCTGCTTGTTCTCCAGGGTCGAATGAAAACCGAGGTACCGGACCTTCCCGTACACCAGGTCGCCGACCTCCGGGAACTTGTCCAGGCGCTCGTAGCAGCGCACCTGTCGGCGCGAGATGCACAGGGCCGCGCTGGGCAGGATCGGCACGGCGCGGATTCGCTTGCCGCGTTTCTTCTCGATTGTCGCTTCGGCCATGGCCGCTTCTTTCCGAATTCAGGCCTTGAGGACCTGGGAACAGGCTCGATCATCGAGCGCCGGCCGGGCGCGATGACAACGCGGCCCCGGCTCCGCCTCCTTATGCAGACCGCGTGCCAGAACCGACAGGTTGCCACCAAGGGAGCCTAAGTGCACAGAAACAAAGGAAAAGCGGGCCAACGCGCGAGACGGGCAGGCAGAGCATCCCCGGGAGGTCCGGAAGGGAAACTCCGAACCGAATCGGAAGAGAGCATCCGATCCGAACTCGTAGCCGCCGGCTGTCGCGTTCGGGGTTGCCCCGGCTTGATCGGCGAGCGATGCGGCCGTACACTGCCCTCCCTACGGTGAACCAGGGAGAGCGAAGATGCTGCTCCGAGTGGTCTTGGCTGTGGATGATGCCTCGCTACGGCGGAAGCTGCGGGGCATCCTGGCCCGTGACGGCGTGGTGATCGAGACCGTCCGCGGCGGGCGGCTCCTGTGGGAGCGGGCGGCCCGGCGGGCCGGCGATCTGCTCGTCGCCGCGGAGGTGATTCTCCCCCAGCCGATCGAAGACAGCATTGCCCTCGCCCAGAACGTCCCCGAGCCCCGCGCCGTGGTGGTGATCTCGGACACCGAGGACTCCGCCCACCATGCCCGCCTGCTCGCCGCGGGGTGCGATACCGTCCTGTATGCCGGGCTGATCGAGGAGCGTCTGGCCGACGTGCTCGAGGCCGTGCTTGGCAAACGCAAGCAACTGGCCGTTCAGCCTCCCCCGGGCCGCCCGGCGCTGGCCAAGCCCCGGCTGGCGGACTTCGTCTCCGACAGCCCCACGATGCAGGCCTTCATGCAGACCGTCGCCCGCGTCGTGGCCAGCGACGCGTCCCTGCTGATCCTGGGGGAGACGGGCGTGGGCAAAGAGCGGCTGGCTCAGGCGATCCACGCCGAGGGGCCCCGGTCGGCCGGGCCGTTCGTCGCCGTCAACTGCGGAGCGCTGGCTGAGTCGCTGCTGGAGAGCGAGCTGTTCGGGCACGAGGAAGGCGCGTTCACGGGCGCGACCCGCTCGCGCCGCGGGGCGTTCGAGATGGCCCACGACGGGACCATCTTCCTCGATGAGATCGGCGAGATGGCCCCGCACCTCCAGGTCAAGCTGCTGCGGGCACTGCAGGAGCACGAGATCCGACGCGTCGGGGCCGAGCGACCCATTCACGTCAACGTGCGCGTGATGGCGGCCTCCAACCGTGATCTGGAGCAGGAAGTCGAGGCCGGTGCGTTCCGCAAGGACCTGTTCTATCGGCTGGGCGTCGTCTCGCTCACCGTCCCGCCGCTCCGCCGGCGCGTGGAGGACATCCCCGCGCTGGTCGAGAGCTACATCGACTATCTGGGTGCACGGATCGGCCGGGAGGTCGTCGGGATCAGCCGTTCCGCGCTCGACGCGCTGTGCGCGTACACCTGGCCGGGCAACGTCCGGGAGCTGATCAACGTCATCGAGCGGGCTATGCTGCTTTGCGAGGGCGACGAGATCAGCCCCGCGGACTTGCCCGAGGCGATCGCGCGGGACGCCCTCGGGCCGGGCCGCGAGGCCGCCGGTTCGATCCTGCCGTCCCCCGACGGCGGCGTGCCCGAGGACTGGCTGGAACAGACGCTGCCCGAGCTGCGCTCGGCGGTCGTGGAGCGGCTGGAGCGAAGCTACCTCGCGGCGCTGCTGCACCAGACCGGCGGGCGCGTCGGCGAGACGGCCGCCCACGCGGGCATCGAGCCCCGCAGCCTCTACGAGAAGATGCGGCGATACGGGCTCAGGAAGGAAGACTTCCGGCCTCGCCGTTCGCAAGGGTCGCGATGATCGCTCTTCGCTGGACAAAGCACGCCGACCTCGCCATTCGCCGGCGGCCGACCGTGGGGCGCGAGGAGTACCTCGACCACATGACGTTCCAGCGGAACGACCGCCCGCTGCTGACGGAGATCTTCGGACCGTTGGTCGGGCTGAAGGAGGAGTGGCTCGACCAGGGCGCCACCCCCGAGGAACTGGACTTCTCCGCCTTCCGGTACCGATGTCCCGAGAACGCCTGGGTCCGTGCCAACACCGGTTTTGCCGGCCCGGGGAGGCACGAGGTGCTCGAGGAGACCGACGAGCACGAGATCTACCGCGACGGGCTCGGGCGGACCATGAAGCTGCACAAGGGCGTGGCCACGCTGGCCCTGCCGCTGGACTACCCCGTGCGGACCGAGGACGACTGGCTGCGGCTCCGGCCGGCCTTTGCGTTTCGCGAGGACCGCCTGGCCCCCGGCTGGGCCGAGACGGCCCGCGCGGACCTCGCCGCCGGGCGGGTGCTGGGCATCGGCATGCCCGGGGCCTTCGCCATGCCGCGAGAGCTGATGGGCGACGAGGCGCTGTGCCTGGCCTTCTACGAGCAGCCCGAACTCGTTCGCGACATGCTCCAGACCTTCGGGGACACGTGCGTCGCCGTGCTGGAGCGCCTGGCGGGACAGGTGCGGATCGACGTGCTCAGCGTGCACGAGGACCTCGCGGGAAAGAGCGGGCCGCTGGTGGGGCCCACGCAGGTTGCCGAGTTCTTCCGCCCGTATTACCGGCGCGTCTGGGACGCCGCCCGAGCCTGTGGCGCACGCCTGTTCGACCAGGACTCCGACGGCGACGTCGCCCCGGTGCTCGACGCCTTCCTCGACGGCGGCGTCAATGTCTTCCATCCCGTCGAGCCGTGCTCCGCGGCGATGGACGTGGTGGCTCTTCGCGGCCGGTACGGCCGGCGGTTCGCGTTCTACGGGGGGATCGACAAGCACGTCCTCCGCCGAAGCCGCGAGGAGATCGCCGCCGAGGTGGAGCGCAAGGTCCCGCCCCTGCTGCCGACCGGGGGGTGCATGTTCGGCCTCGACCACCGCATCCCCAACGGCACGCCCCTGGCGAACTACCGCTACTACCTCGACAAGATATGGGAGGCCTTCGGCGAGCCGTCCCGGTAGGGGGGCAGGGGTTCTACGTCTTCTGCGTTGTCGGTCCCTCGGGCTCGTCCGGCTTCGGTTTCGCAGGTTGGCTGGCGGGCGGGTCCGCCTTCGGCTTGGCGGGCCGGGTGGCGGGCTTTGTGGCGGGCTTCTCCGCCTTTGGCTTGGCGGGCCGGGTGGCGGGCTTTGTGGCGGGCTGGTCCGCCTTCCGCGTGGTGGGTTGGGTGGCCGGCTGCGTGGCGGGCGCCCCCCCCTCGCGTTCGAAGAGCGTGACGATCGCGTAGGAGACCTGCCCCACGGGGTTCATCACGCTGACCTCGTGGCGGCCGCTGGATTTGGGCACGAAGTCGACGGAGCGGTAGATCGTGTTCTGCGAGGCGTCCACGCTGGCGATGGCCTCGCCCTTGGCGTGGACCGCCACGTGGAGCGTCTTGACCTCCGGATACAGGGCCAGCAGTCGGTAGGTCTTGCCCTTCTGGACGGTCATGCGCTTGCGGACCTGCATGCCGGGCATGAGGGTCAGCAGCTTGGGGCTGCGCAGGGGCTGCTTGGCGCTGATCTCGAAGCCCTTCTCCTTGTATTCCGCGGCGATCTTCTTGAGGTCCTTGGGGAGCTGGTCGTTGGGGTCGAGCAGGCGGGCGATCTCCTCGGGGCCGACGCTGAACCGCGGCTCGTCCAGCAGGCTGCGGAGCTGCTGGACGTGGACGGCGAAGTTCTGGCCCTCCAGGGCGATGCCCGCCTGGTTCCTGCGGCGCACCCAGGTGGAGATGCCCACGACCCGCCCGCGGCTGTTAAAGACGGGCCCGCCGCTGTTGCCCGGGTTGATCGACGCGCTCATCTGGAACGCCTTGGGCCTCGCCTGGCCGTCGAGCTCGATGTTGGACACCGTCCCTTCGGTGGTCGTGGCGGTGGGGAAGGTAGCGCGGCCGGCGCCGGGGAACCCCATCGCCCAGACCTCCTCAAGGCGGAGGAAGTTGGCGTCCTGCGGCAGGAGCTTGAGGGGGTGGACGTTGTGTTTGCGGACGTCTTCGAGCATGGAGATGATGGCAACGTCCTGCCAGCGGTGGATGTACCGGATGGCCTCGGGGCCGACCTTGACGGTCTCCCGCTCCTTCGGCTTGGACATCCCGCCGACGGGGAAGGCGATGCTCATTCCCTCCGTCGCCCGCTCGACGACGTGCCGGTTCGTGGCGACGTACAGCGCCCCGTCATGCTCGATCAGGAAACCCGAGCCGTGCCCCGTCTTCGTTCCGATCAGCACCACCGACGGCGAGACCCGCTCGCAGATGTTGCTGATCGGCCCCGGGCCCGGCCAGAGGGCCTCGGCGACCTGGTGACGGTCCTCCTCGGCCATCTGCGAGCGGATGCGGATGGCCTCCGTGATCTCCGCCAGCTCGCGGTCCTTCGGGTGGGCGTCGGACAGGGCCACCAGCTTCTCGGCGGCCTTCTTGTACTGCTTGACCACCTTGTCCATGGCCTTGCGCATCTCGACGAGCGTGTCGTCGTCGAGGGCCTCCAGGTCGTTGGCGTCGGCCAGCGTCTCTTCGGACCGCTCGCGGGCCTCGTCGGCGAGCGCCACGGCCTGCTGAACGAGCTCGCGGTCCGCCAGGCCGGTCGGCAGGAGGCTGACCACACCCACGGCGATCCCGGCCAGCAGCAGCCCCGCGACCCCGGCCAGCAGGAGGTTCCGCCGCCAGTTCGACACGGGCGCGGCCAGGGGGATGCCGTCGTCGACGGCCGGGCCCGGCACCGGCGGGGGAGGCGGCGGGGGCTGCCGGACAACCGGCACGCGCCCGCCGCACATCGAGCAGCCGATGGTTCCGCCCAGTTCGGACTCCGGCACGTTGTAGGCCGCGCCGCATCCCGGGCACGTGACGTGAATCATGTTGGCGTCCCCTGCTTGCACGTCGAGCCTCGCCGGCGCTCCGGTATTCGGTTGCCCGGGAGCCGGGCGGAGCCATCTCCCGCGCCCCGGGGTGAGCAGCACCTCAAGATACCGGATGAAGCGGGGCGCTGCAACGGCGTTGAGACGGCCGGGAACCGGGGCGCTCGGTTTTGCCTCTTGACTTGCCCGCCCGGCCTGCTAGACTTAAGAGCACGCCAGACGATCAGTCGCGCTAACGTCGGCCCCCCGGCGGGTCGATGGACAGAGCAAGCGGATTCCCTCACTGGGGATTAGTGTAACGGTAGCACGACTGACTCTGGATCAGTTAGTAAAGGTTCGAATCCTTTATCCCCAGTGTTCGTAGAGCCCCGTCCAGAGCGGGGCTCGATCTTTGCGCCGCGGCGTTCGCCCCGCATCTTCCCCCCACGCTCCTGCGCTTGCGCTTGTCGGCTCGGGCGCGGGGGGGTATGCTCGCGGCCCCCGCCGGAAAGGGCTGGGGGGCGAGGAGAGGATGCGGGCGATGCGAATTGAGTGCCCCCGGTGTGGGGCGGCATATCGAGTTGGTCCGGAGCAGGCCGGGAAGGTCGCGCGGTGCGCGAAGTGCGGTGCGCGGATGGTTGTCCCGTCGGCGCCCGAAGCGCCGGAAGGGGAGCAGGTGGCAGTCTCCGCCTTTCCGGGCGAAGCGCCGGCGCCGGTGAGTGGAATGATGGTGCGGAAACGGGTGCGGCGGAACAACCTGCTGCTCCTGCTGCCGCTGGTGTTGGGGGCGGTGGGCTTTCTGGCCGGGGCGGCGTGGCTGGTGTTGGGGCGGCGAGGGGCGGGCCCGGTGGCGGTTCGGCAGGTGAAGGTCCCGCCGCGGGTTCGGCCGGGGGCGAGGGCCCGTGCGGAGGCAGGCCCGGCGACGGCGGCGGCGGCCGACCCGCTGGCGCAGCGCGAGCGGATGGGGGCCCTGGCGCGGGAGGCGGAGGACCTGCTGGCCGGCTCTCGCGTGCCCGCGGACCCGAACCTCACCCCGGCGGCGATCGAGGCATCGCGGGCCGCGTTGGCGGCGGCGCGGGCAAAGAACGCGGAGTTGGCGAAGCTCCTGGGCGAGGCGCGCAGCCTGGCACCCGACGACCCGTACGTGGCGAGGCTGGACCGCGAGTCGGCGCGGCGCGGGCAGCGTGCGGCGGTCCGGGCGACGCAACTGCAAGACGCCCTCTGGCCCGGGCCCGGCGACCGGTCGGTCATGTACCCGAAGGTGCGGCGCGGCATCCCCGCGGTGCGGAACTACGGGATCGGCGGAGGCTGCGGCGTGCTGGTCGCCCGGGGCGAGCGGCTGTACGTGGTGACTTGCAAGCGAATCCTGGCCGGTGGGCGATTCGGCTTCTGCCTGTCCTTCCCCCAGCCCGACGCCAACGACCCCGCCCCCTGCACGCCGCTGCCCGTGGGCCCGGAGGCCGTGGCGTACGTCCACAAGGCCGCGGACCTGGCGGCGATCGACGTGACCGCGTTGCGCGGACGGCTTGCGGGCGAGGGCATCCAGCCGCTGAGGCTGGGGGGCAACGACGGGCCGAAGCCCTCGGCGGAGGTATGGGTCGTCGGCCACCCCACCGATCCCGAGGGCACGCCGCTGCCGATGACGACGGCCGCCGGGCGGGTGGTTCGCGTCGGCCCATCCGAGGGCGAGCGTGTGTCCATCCAGACGGATATGGAGATGGGGCCGGGCAACGCCGGCGGGCCGGTCTTCGACGCGGCGGGGCGGGTGGTCGGCATCGCCGCGGGGGAGGGCGAGTCGGCCGTCCACGTGCGGGAACTGCGGGCGCTGCTCGCCGGGGAGACGCACCGGATGAGCGGCGAGCAGGTCGCTCGGTTCCTGGACCTGGAGAGCACGGCCATGCCTGCGCTCAGCGAACCGGACGTGCACGCCCTGTCGCTGCGGGTCATCGAGCAGGCGATGGACGGGGGGTACGAGCCCTGCGGCCAGGGCGCAGGCGTGCGGTTCCGCATGGCCCCCGGCACGACGGGAACCGGGCCGATCACCGCGAGGAAAGGGTCCGTCTACGCCGTCGCCGCCGTCAGCGCAAGCCTCTCCCACGTGCGGATTGAGGTGCAGGGCGAGGCGGGCAAGGTGTGTCGCACGCCGGTGGACAAGCCGACCACAGCCGCGGTGCTCCAGGCGTTCAGGCTGCCGGCCGCGGGGGAGTACCGGCTGGTCGTGCATAACCTTGACCGCGCGAACGCGCAGGTGCGCGTGTACCTGTTCGAGAAAGCCGGCGGGGGAGTCGAGTCGGCCGCAGACTAGACAGAGGGCCGGGACCGTCCAGCCGTGAGCGGTCCCGGTCCCGAACGTCAGGCCCGATGCACTCTCGCGCGGGTCGGCGCCGACAGCGGCACGGCCAGCGGGTGCCGGGCAGGGGGGGCGAAACTCGTGACCCAGCGGCCCGGCCTAAACCAGTGGGGCCGCGAGCGCGTGGAGGACGCTCGCGGGACCCCACTGAACGCCGACGCGCCATGCGCGTTGGGTACGATCGGAGAAGGCTCTTCGGATCATGCTCATGCTTCGGGACGCTTTCGTCCTTCGCCCGGCGGCCGACCGAGGGGCGTCTGCTGCTCTCGGGCGTAGGTGCCTCTGTCATCGGATTATACGGCCAGCTGGGGGCAAATAAAGACAAAAATCATAATAACGTTAAAAAAAGGCAAAACAGCATATTTGCCACGAGGGGTTCTGGGAATCACAACCGCTGTCGGAGCTGGGGCAGAGGCAGTGAGAATCCGGCGCCGTCGGACGCGGGCTTTTCGACACCCAACAACTGCCCGACCCTGTCCAACAGGCCATCCCGGCCGAAGGGCTTGACAAGAAGGCCGGCCTTGGCGAACTGGACGCCTCGACGGACCAGGTCGTCCTCGGCGTACCCGGAGACGTAGAGCACGGCGACCTGGGTGCGGGTGGCGCGGATCTGTCGGGCGACCTCGACGCCGTTCATGCGGGGCATGACCACATCCGCAATCAGAAGGTCGATCTGCGTTTCGGCTTGACGCGCGATGGCAAGGGCGTGCTGTGCCCCGGTCGCTTCGAGCACGGCATATCCGGCGTCGCGGAGGGTCTGGACGAGGAACCGGCGGACCATGTCCTCATCCTCGACGACCAGGATGGACGCGGCCGGCGGGGGGGCCTCGTCGGCCGGGGCCGCGTGGGCAAGGGCGTCGGCGGGAAGGGAGGGGAAGTGGAGGTGGAAGCGGGTTCCTCCTCCGAGGCGGCTGCTGCACTCGATGAACCCGCCGCTCTGGCGGACGAATCCGTAGACCATCGAAAGCCCCAGCCCGGTTCCGTCGGCGGCGTCCTTTGTGGTGAAGTACGGGTCGAAGATGCGTCGCCGCGTCTCGTCGTCCATGCCGTGTCCCGTGTCGGCCACGCAGATCCGGACATATCGGCCCGGTGGCGCATCGCGGCCGAGAGGGGCATCCGCCGTCAACTCCACGCAGTCGATGTCGATGAGAAGCTCGCCCCCGTGCGGCATGGCGTCCCGGGCGTTGAGGGCAAGGTGGTCGACGGCCTTCTGGAGGCGGTCCGGGTCCAGTCGCGTGCGTGCGGGCCGGCCGCTGGGCCGAATGGACAGCCGGATGTCCTCGCCAAGCAGCTTCTGGAGCGGCCGCAACAGACCGGCCAGGAAAGGACCGAGGTCCAGCACCTGCGGATGCAGCATCTGCCTTCGGCCAAAGGACAGCAGTTCGTCCGTCAGGCGGGTGGCCTTCTCGGCGGCCTTGACGATCTCGACGACCTTCGCGCGGTGTTCCGGAAAGACCCAGCCCTGCCGCAGCAGCATGTTGGCGTATCCCAGGATAACGGTCAACTGATTGCGGAAGCCGTGGGCGACCCCCCCGGCGAGATGGCCGATCGCCTCCATCTTCTGCGAGTGCCCCAACTCCTGCTCGACGCGTTGGCGTTCGGTGATGTCCCGGACGACGGCGCATATCACCTTGCGGTTGCCCAGCCTCCAGGTGCTGCCCGTGATCTCCACGGGAAAGACCGTTCCGTCCTTTCGCCGGTGGCAGCGAACGGCAACGCGGGTGGGGCTCCTGTCGAGTGTGCCGCGGAGCGACGAATCGGCCCCGTCGTGCTCGGCGGTGACGGCGGCGTCCGTGAGCTGGAGAAACGCCGTCTTGGGATAGCCGTATAATTGGACGGCCGCGGGGTTTGCGTCCAGGATGGCGCCGGTCTCGGCGTCGACGAGAAGCACCGCGTCCGACAGGGCCTCAAAGAGCATGCGGTAGCGGTCCTCGCGTGGGCGTGAGGCCGCATCGCGCGGCACGGGCGTGCTGTCCGATTGAGACGGGCGATCCTCACCGACCATGGTTGCACTCCGAGTGACCGGGCCCGATCATACCGCAGCGCCCGGCTGGGATGAAACACGTTCCCCTGGGAATGATGCCCAGTTTGCCCGGGTTGGGCAAGGTCGCGGGGGAAATAGGAAATCTGCGACCTTTCGTCTTTTCAGTAGATGGAGGATGGAATTCCTGCCGAAACTTGTCTATATAGGACAACGGTGGCGGCGGCATACGTGTTTGAGTGGCAGACCGGAAAGGCATGCGGTCATGCGGAAAGCCCTTTCGACCTCTGTGGTAGCCCGGATGTTGGACGTGGCGGTTGGATCGGTCTCCAAGTGGATTGACGACGGGCAGTTGAAGGCCGCTCGAACTCCGGGGGGACATCGGCGCGTCGCTCCGGAGGACCTGCTGGTGTTCCTTCGCCGACAGAACTGGCCCATCCCGCGAGAGTTGCTGCCGGACAAGCCGCACATCCTGGTCGTCGACGATGAGGCCGCCGTTGCCCGGTGGGTCTCCGAGGAGATCCGCAACGCCCGCCCGGAAGCGGAAGTGCTCGTGGCCAATGACGGCTTCGCGGCGGGGGAGATGGTCGCATCGCAAAAGCCCCAGGTGGTGATCCTCGACCTCCGCATGCCCGGGATGGACGGCTTTGAGGTCTGCCGGCGAATCAAGGCACGAGAGGACACCCGGCACACCGCCGTAATCGCCATGACCGCGTACGCGTCCGAAGAGGCCCGCCAGCGCATTCTCGACTGCGGTGCGCAGGCCTTCCTCACCAAGCCGCTGGACATCACCGAGCTGACCGAGGAGCTTGACGCGGTGCTGGGCCCCGCCCGCGCCGCGCGCTGACCGCCCCGACGCCGCCCCGACGCCGCATCCCCCCTTCGCCACGCCGCACCCCGTCCCGGCTGCGCGATCCGGCCTCAAGGGATCGCCGCCCACTCGTCGATAGAAGTCGAGCGCCGGGGAATCGTCCCTGCGCGCGGCAACGGGAGAGCTTCCGATGAGTCAACTGCGCCGGATCACACTGATCCTGTCGGCGGGCCTGTTCCTCGGCGGGTGCGTCGACAGCGAGGGGCGGATCACGCCCGAGTCCATCGGCGCGTTCTGGCGGCAGGTGGACCGCGACCTCCGCGCGCCCTTCGAACGCATCGCCGAGGGCCCCGCGCCGTCGCAGCCCTCCCTGTGGGGCGCCGTCGGCCGACCCGGGCCCCAGGGACCGCCGCGCGGAACCCTCCTCGCCAGTCGGACCGAACGCAGGATCAACGTCCTCGTGTACCTCACGAACCTGCCTGCCGACGTGGAGACCGTGGCCTCCGGGCTGAAACTGGCCTCCGGCGATCCGGTCCCGCCCACCTCGGTGTACCTCAGCAAGACGCCCGGGCCCCGGGACGCCCGGAGCCCGCACGTCCACTTCGCGTTCGACAAGCAGTCGCCCAAGGGCGCCGGCGCCGGCGGGCCGACGGTCTGCCTCCACGTGACCTACGACCTGGAGGCTTCGTCCTCGGTCGACGGGGCGGCGTTCACCGTCGTGCTGGGCGATCCGGACGGCAACCTCGCCTGCACGATGGGCATCACGTCGGCCGTCGCCGTCCGGGACGGCGGACCCACGCTGGCCGGCTGCGTCCGCATCGCCGCTGAGAACGGCTACGACGGACCGCCCCTGCCGCCCATTCCGGAGAATCGCAGCCCCACCGTGTCGTTCCGCTTCCGCGAGAAGGCCGGCCAGGCGGACGGACGCTCCCTGGTGCACATCATCCCGGCCGTGCACGCCGTCTACCCGGACGGCCCGCCGGCGCGGCTCGCCGTCACCGCGCGGCGGGAATCGTCTCCGGCCGACGAGGACTGACGGCGTTCGAGGCGCCGACCGCGCCTCCGGCCGGCCTCCGCGTGGCCCCGGAGACGGCGTGCGCGGTCACGGTCCCTGCCGAGTCCAGGACCGCGCGGGTGAAGTCCGCCGGACGCAGGGGGATCGGCCCGGTCACCAGCTCCGGGACGTTGTACGTCTTGAGCAGCGCGTCGTAGAAGCCGGGGTCTCTCTGCGGCAGGACGAACGGCTTGCCGACCTTCCCCTCGGGCGAGAAGTAGCTGAAGTGCGGCCGGGCGAAGATGCCGTCGCGGCGCTTGCTGGAGAAGACGAACCACCGCCCGTTGCTCGACCAGCAATGCCACGACTCGCACCGGTCGCTGTTGACCGGGGCGGGCAGCTTCCCGTGCCGGCCCGTGCGGAGGTCCAGCACGTACAGGTCCGCGCCGGGCTGATAGACCGGGAAGGCCCCGTACGGTGCGGCGCAGAACATCAGGAACCGCCCGTCGGGCGAGACGCGCGGCTCGGTGAGGCTCACGCCGGTCTCCTCGGCCGAGAGGACCACCTCGGGCTCGCCCCACGTCCCGGCCTCGGGATCGTACGCGATCCGCAGCAGGTCGTAGCGGACCGTCTTGTAGTGATCGATCGTGCCCTTCGGCGCGCTGGAGTAATAGAGCGTCCTCCCGTCGGGCGACCAGGCGGGGAACGTCTCCAGGCGATCGGGGCGTGTGAGGTGCCGGCACGACGTGACGGCCCGGGCGGCGGGGGCATAGCACCCGAGGTCGCTGGCCTGGTCGAACACGTCCCGCGTCTCGCCGACGGCGTGGAAGAACTGCTCCAGGCGGTTGACCGAGAAGGTCAGGAACCGCCCGCTCGGGTGCCAGCAACTGTACGCGCCCGGGGGCCGGTTGTACCGGGTGGTCGTGTTTACCTTCGAGACGCGGCCGTCCGTCGCGAGCAGCATCGCGTTGCCGGCCTTCCCGCGAACGTGCACCAGCATCGTGTCGGGCCGATGGTTCAGAAACGTATGGCAGTTGACGCATCCGTTGCGGAACGCCCGCCCGTCCACCACGAGGCTCTCGCGGTACGTCGTCAGGTCGCGCTGATAGACCTGGACCGTGGTATAGGCGTTGTAGAGCGGGCGGATCAGGCGGTAGACGAGGACCGGGTCCACCGGCTCGCGGGCGACCGTCTGGTGGACCGGCTGAAAGCGGCGCCATCGGCCCGATGCGTCCTGCGCGTGAACGTGCAGCGCGAGCCGCCGGCCGCGGTTGGCGGCCAGGAGACGCCGCCACCCCGCCGGCGGGATCACGAGCTCCGGGGCGGACGAATGGACCTCGACGGGCTTGCCGACCGGGCCGGCGATCCGCACACAGAAGCGCCGCCCCGGCTCGCGCACGCGGAAGTTGAGCGGCGCGATGTTCGGTGGGACGATGATGCTGGCGTAGTCCGGCCGGATGCGCGGCGGGCGCGGGACCGTCTCGGCATCTCGCGGCAGGGCCGGCGCGGTCCAGAGGGCGTGGAGCGCCGCGCAGGCCGTCAGGCCGGCCAGGACGCTCCCGAGCAGCAGGGCCTGCCGCCGCCTCACGGGGCGCCTCCCTGCGTCGTGCCGAACGTGTGGTAGAAGTAGTAGCTCTCGCCGTAGTCGGCCCGAAGGCCCCGTAGGGCGGCGTTGGGGTCGCTGCCGTACCGGGCGCGGGCCTGGAGGAACCGCTCCAGGCGCTGCTGGGCGCCCGGGCGGAGGCGCAGGCCCGGCAGGGGGATCGGGCGGCGGATGTTCCTCGCTCGCAGCTCGTAGGCGTACAGCATGAGCGCCTCCTCCCAGTGGCGGGGCACTTCCGTCTCGCCGAATTGCCTCAGACGCAGCACGGTGGACGCCACCTTCGGCAGGTCTCGCGTCAGCAGGTGGTGCGCCATGAGGTACTCGAAGGCCATGCGATTGGTCGGGTCCTGGTTCAGCAGGTGCACGAGGATCTGCTCGACGCTCGGCCGGATCGCGCCGTCCTGCCGGGGCATGCGGCGGCGGCACTGCCGCACGGGCGCGAGGCCATCGAGCGTCGGGTCGGCCCGGAGCATGCGGCGGTACGCCCAAGCCCGCGGGGCGTGCAGCGGGGCGGCCTCCAGGGCGGCGAGAAACGTCTCCGCCGCCTCCGTCTCGCCCTTGACGGCGTGCACCAGGAACAGCCGCTCCAGTACGGCCGGGTGCTCGGAAAGCAGCTCCAGCGCCTCGTACGCCATGTGCTCGGCCTCGGAAACGTAGCCCAACTCGAACAGCAAGTCGCTCGTCTTCAGGCACATCCAGCCGTCGGCCGGCACGTGCCGCGTGCCCACGTAGAGCGTCAGGCCCGGCATGCCGAGTTTGTGCGGGTACGCGAACATTCGCGTCGACAAGCGCCCGGTGTGAAACAGCGCCCGGTCCACCTCGCAGGCCGTGCACGGGCCGTAATGACGCAGGTCCAGTCGGTCGGCCTCACGCAGCACGCCCGCCCAGTCGCCCCGGGCCGCGAGATTGTCGATCCGCACCGCCCGGGCGCGGTCGGCGTCGAACGAAACCCACGCCGCGCCGGCACACGCGCCCGCCAACGCCAATGCCCCCAGCCCGTCGATCAACCAGCCGCCCACAAACCGTGGACGGGCCGCAGCCGCGGGCAGCCATCGCCACGGCCGCACCGCCAACAGCACCGTCAGCAGCGGGAACAGGCCGAGCAGCGCGACCGCGGCGACGGGCGACGCTCCGGCGTACCGAAACGGCAGCGGCAGGAAATACTGCCCCGCCAGGTCGGTCGCGGCGGGCCCGGCGAGTTGGCTCCATGCGTACGGAACGACGGCACACGCGACGGCAGCAAGCGGCGCGATCGACCATCGCCGCCGAGCGGCCAGCCCGTACGTCGCGCACGTCGCCCCGTATACGAGCATCGCGCCGCCGGCGAGGTGATACGCCGCTACCGCCAGCACCACGCACGCCCCCGCGCGGAGCCACCACCCCCCAAGCCGCAGCCACGCCCACCCGGCCGCCAGGCCCAGCCCGAGGGCCAGCGCGATCGTCGGCGCGAGCGGGTAGTCCACCCCGGCGTGCAGGGATGCCAGCGGCACGGCCGCAAGCAGCGCCAAACCCGCCGCGCCGGGCCGAACCCTCGCCAACACCGCCCCGCCCGCCAGGCAGACGGCCAGGCAGGCCGCCGCCAGCACCGTCGCCCCCGCCCACGGCCAGACGTACGCCTGGCTGAGAAAGTCGGCGAGGTATTCCGACGCGCCGCCCGGCCGGGCCAAGGCGGCCTCCATCGGCCCCCATCCCGTGCGGAACACCGGCCGCTGGGCGTGATGCAGCAGGCGCGGATCGACCAGCAGTTGGAAGCACAGCACCAGCGATGCGCCAGAGACGACCGACCAGAAAAACAGGCGCTTCCGGCGCACAAATGGGGTACTCGTGGCCGTACGCATTCCGTCGTCGAAATGAATCGTTGCCGAGACGTGTCTCCGCCCGCGGTCGCCGTGGGCGTACGAGCCAATTGTACCACGATTCCGCGTTGCGGCAAGCAGGACGTTGGCCTTGGCCCGCGTTCGGCCGGATCGTGGCACGGGCGCCTGCCTGCCGGCAGGCAGGTCTCGCCCGTGCGTCGCAGGGCCATCTTGGCCCTGCCGCGGCGGCCGCGACGGCCGGGAACGTATGGGCGAGGTGTCCATGCCACGAGTATGCCGCACACCCGTACGGGCCGAAGGCGGACCGCCGCAGTTTGACCGTAGACGGTGGTGTCCCCGCCGCCCCCGGATGTGCTATCGTTCGCGAGGCCGGCTCCCGCACGGGGAGCCCAACGCAGCCGCAGTGACGTTTCGTACCCCGCCGGGACACCGTGCCAGGCCGCCCCGGCAAGGCAGGAAAGGACCCATCGTGAACGACCCGCGATTCGAGCAAAGCTACACCCGTCGGCAGGCCCTGGGGCTGCTGGGCGCGGCCGGCATGGCGGCCGCGCTGCCGACCATCGTCCCCGCCGGCGTGCTGGGCAAGAACGCGCCGTCCAACCGGATCACGGTCGGCATGATCGGCATGGGCCGGCAGGCGCGCGGGATCAACCTCAAGACCCTCCTGCACCGGGACGACGTGCGGGTGATCGCCGTCTGCGACGTGGACCGATGGCGCCTCGACAACGCCAAGAAGGACGTCGACGCCTTCTACAAGAACGCGGACTGCAAGGCCCTGGCCGACTGGCGCGAGGTGCTCGCCCTGCGGGACGTCGACGCGATCATGAACTCCACGCCCGATCATTGGCACGTGCCGATCTCCATTGCGGCCGCCCGCACCGGCAAGCACGTCTCCTGCGAGAAGCCGCTGACCCTCTCCATCGCGGAGGGCCGCGCCCTCGCCGACGCCGTCAAGAAGCATGGCGTGACCTTCCGCACCGACAGCGAGTGCCGCTCGCACGCCTACATGCACAAGACCGCCGAGCTGGTCCGCAACGGCTACCTCGGCAAGATCCGGCGCCTCGAGGTCGGCGTGCCCGCCGGCGACCGCCCCGGCGGGAAGCCCGGGCCCGTGCCCGTCCCGCCCGAGCTGAACTACGACCTGTGGCTGGGCCCGGCCCCCGAGAAGCCGTACTGCGTCGACCGGGTCCACCCGCCGAAGTCCTACGGGCGCCCGGGCTGGATGCGCTGCCGCGACACCTGCGAGGGCATGATCACCAACTGGGGCACGCACGTGATGGACGTCGCCCAACTGGTCAACGACACGGAGCGGACCGGGCCGGTCGCCGTCGAGGGGACCGGGCGCTATCCCGAGCCCGGCTCGGGGCTGTGGAACGTCCTGCTCGATTTCCGGGCGCAATTCCGCTACGCCAACGGCGTGGTCATGGACTACCTCATCGACAAGGCCGGGGCGTACCTCCGCGTCGAGGGAGAGGACGGCTGGATCCAGGCCAACTGGCACCGCCGCGGCGGGCTCCAGGCCAGCGACAAGCGCATCCTGCGGACCCAGCTCAAGGACAGGGACCGCCGCTTCCCCCTCCGCGGCGACAAGGAGGACTTTGTCCACGGAATCAAAAACGGCACGCCCACCATGGCGGACGCCGAGGTCGGGCATCGGACGTGCAGCCTCGGGCAACTCGCCCACATCGCCGTCCAGACCGGCCGAAAGCTCCGCTGGGACCCGGACACCGAACGCTTCGCTGGCGACGAGGCCGCCAACAAGCTGCTGCGCCGACCGTACCGTAAGCCGTGGGGGCTGGACATCGCGATTCCCGCGGCCGGGCCGGCGTCGTAACGCCCCGGGCCCGCCTGCTGCCGAATGCGCGGAAGCCGCCGGTTGACATCGCCGCGCCGTTGGCGACGATAGCGTTCCGACCCGGACGCCCCCGGGCCAGAGGAGACCGACGTATGACCAGGCGGCTGACGTGGTTGATTGTGGGGATCGGCGTATCCGCGGTCCTGCCGGCCTGCGGGCCGGGCGAGCAGCTCGCGCTGCCGGCGGTGTTCTCGGACCATGCCGTCCTCCAGCGCGGGCGGGAGATTCCCGTCTGGGGCACGGCCGATCCGGGCCGGCGGGTGGTGGTCGAGTTTGCCGGGCAGACGAAGGGCGCGATCGCCGGCGGCGACGGACGCTGGATGGTGCGGCTGGACCCCGTCCCCGCGGGCGGGCCGCACACGCTCGTCGCCCGGGAGGGCCTCAAGGCCGTCGAGCGCGAGGACATCCTCGTCGGCGACGTGTGGGTCTGCTCGGGGCAGTCGAACATGGCCTGGCCCGTCTCGCGGGCGGCGAACGCCGAGCAGGAAGTCGCCGACGCCAACTACCCCGCCATCCGCCTGATGACCGTGCCGCGAAAGCTCGCCGACGCCCCGACCGACGACGTCGACGCCAACTGGTCCGTCTGCACGCCCGAGACCGCCCGCGACTTCTCCGCCGTGGCGTACTTCTTCGGGCGGCACCTCCACCAGACCGTCAACGTGCCCGTCGGCCTGATCAACACGTCCTGGGGCGGCACGCGGGCCGAGCCCTGGACCCCGCGAAACGCCCTGATGTTCGACCCGCGCTTCACCGAGCTGCTGACCCGCTACGACGCCCGCGCCGACGCCGCCGCCGACTCGATCGCCAAGACGATGGCCGACTACAAGGCCGCCATGAAGACCTACGAGGCCGAGTGGGCCGGGTTCGTCGGCCGCGTGACCGATGCCGACCTCGGCGTGCGCAAGCAGTGGTTCCTCAACGAGCACGACGAGACCGGCTGGAGCACGATGCAGCTTCCCGCCTACTGGGAGAAGGCCGGGCTGGAAAACCTCGACGGCGTCGTGTGGTTCCGCAAGGCCGTGGACCTCCCGGCCGAGTGGGCGGGCAAGGACCTCGTGCTCGAGCTCGGGCCGATCGACGACGACGACGTGACGTACTTCGGCGGCGGCGTGGTCGGCGAGACCGGCTACGACCAGGACAACCATTGGCAAATCCCGCGGACGTACCGCGTACCCCCGCGGCTGGTGAAGGCGGGGCGGAACGTCATCGCCGTTCGCGTCCTGGACGGCGGCGGCAACGGCGGGATCTACGGCGAGCCGGGGCAGATGCGGCTCTACCCGGCCGGGGGGGGCGAGCAGGCGATCGCCCTGGCGGGCGAGTGGAAATACCGCGTCAGCCTCGGCGAGGGCGGCGGGGTCATCCCGCAGAAGCCGCGCCCGCCCGGGCAGACGCGCCACGTCGGCTACATGTTCAACGCCATGGTCGCGCCGCTCGTGCCCTACGCGATCACCGGGGCGATCTGGTACCAGGGCGAGTCGAACGCGGGCGACCCCGTCGAGTACCGCACGCTGTTCCCGGCGATGATCCGCGGCTGGCGGCGCGAGTGGGGGCAGGGCGACTTCCCGTTCCTCTTCGTGCAACTGGCGAACTTCCTGGCCCCGGCGGCCAAGCCCGCCGAGGGCGGCTGGGCGTGGGTCCGCGAGGCCCAGGCCGAGGCGCTGGAGCTGCCGAACACCGCGATGGCCGTGGCGATCGACATCGGCGAGGCCAAGGACATCCACCCGCGCAACAAGCAGGAAGTCGGCCGGCGGCTGGCGCTGGGGGCGCTGAAGCTCGTCCACGGGCGGCGCGAGCTGGTCCACTCCGGGCCGATCTACGCGTCGCACAAGATCGAAGGCGGCCAGGTGCGCGTCACGTTCCGCCACGTCGGCGCCGGCCTGGTAGCCAAGGGCGGCACGCTGAAGCACTTCGCCGTCGCCGGCGAGGACCGCGTGTTCCATCACGCCGAAGCGAAGATCGACCCCGCCGCCAAGGATACCGTGATCGTCTCCAGCGCGGACGTCGCCAAGCCCCTCGCCGTCCGCTACGCCTGGGCCAACAACCCCGCCGGCTGCAACCTCTACAACGAGGACGGCCTTCCCGCCGCCCCGTTCCGCACCGACGACTGGCCCGCACCCGAGCAGGGGAGGTAGCGGGAAGACGCGGCGGCCAGGAATCGACCCCGACGCGCCCCCAGGGCAGTTGATGGTGATGTGTCTGAATGAGATGCCCGGCTCATCCAGCCGTTTTCGTAGCCCGTAGCCCGTAGCCGGTAGCTCGTAGGCCCGTAGCCCGTAGCCCGTAGCCCGTAGCCGGTAGCCGGTAGCTCGTAGGCCCGAAGCCCGTAGCCCGTAGCCCGTAGCCGGTAGCCCGTAGGCCCGAGGCCCCAAGTCGTCTCCGGAGCTCCGAGCCCGGAGGGCGTCTGGTCGGTAGCCACGGGCGCGAGCCCGTGGTGGGCGGCCATAGTGCGATAGAGCCCCCGAAAGGGGGCGACTGGAATCCACCCCCTACGCGCGCTCGACTCGCCCTGTTCCCGGGCGATGCCGTGCGCGACAGCGCCTATTCGCCCGGGGCGTGTGTCACTTATGGGGCAGTCCACGCAGAAACCTATGGACGCAGAATCCACTAAAAGATTGTATAGAAATGGGTTATAGATACACATGTCGTGGCGGAACGGGCGGGGTGCCACACGGATTCCCCCGCGGTCCCGCGACGGCACAGCCGTTCTTCACAGCTTCCCATTCTCGGAATAATATCCTGTTGGCAATGGCCGTGCCGGCGCCGGGCGGGGCCGGCGGCTCGGGAAGCGCGCAGCGCCCCCGTAGTATGTAAGGACATTTCAAGGCCCCAAATGGGTAACGAATCCGCGCCGTTTTCCACTTTTTCTCCGGGCGGACGTCTGCGGGGCGGAGCGTCTGGGCGGGTTGTGTTTGTGCGAACATAGACCTAATGTAAACTTGCGTTGGGCGGGGCCATCTGGCATTATGGGAGGGCATGGATGCCAGGCAATTCATCCGGGACCTGACGACGGACCGCCGCTATCGCGGGCAAGTCGTCCACGTGCGGGAGATCGAGCCGCGCGACGCCGCCTACGCCGAGCCGGCCGGGGGGATCGACGAGGACCTCCGCTCGCTCCTGCGGCGGGAGAACATCCATCGGCTCTACGCGCACCAGGCGTCGGCGATCGACGCCCTCCGCGCCGGGCGCGACGTCGTGATCGTCACCGCCACGGCCAGCGGCAAAACGCTGTGCTACAACCTGCCCGTCGTCCAGACGCTGCTGGGCGACTCGTCGGCGAGGGCCCTGTACGTCTACCCGACGAAGGCCCTCGCGCAGGACCAGTTCGGCACGCTGAGCGAATGGGCCGGGGACTTGCGGCTTCACCGCGTGCTGCGCCCGGCCGTGTACGACGGCGACACGCCCCGCCACAACCGCACGCGCATCCGCCGGGAGGCGTCGGTGGTGCTGACCAACCCCGACATGCTGCACGTGGGTATCCTGCCGTACCACGGGCGGTGGCACGCGTTCCTGCGGGACCTGCGGTACGTCGTGCTCGACGAGGTCCACACGTACCGGGGCATCTTCGGCAGTCACGTCGCGGGCGTGGTGCGCCGGCTGCTGCGGCTGTGCGAGCATTACGGCAGCCGCCCGCAGGTGGTCTGCTGCTCGGCGACGATTGCCAACCCCGCGGAGCTGACGGAGAAGCTGACCGGGCGGGCGATGACGCTGATCGACAACGACGGCTCGCCGCGCGGCCGCAAGCACTTCGTCCTGTGGCAGCCGCCCATGCTGGACGGCGAGACCGGCCTGTGCCGGCGGTCGGCGAACAGGGAGGCCGTCGAGCTGCTGGCCGAGCTGGTCCGCCGGCGGACGCAGACGATCGCGTTCACCAAGGCCCGCGTCGTGACGGAGCTGCTGTACAAGTACGCGCGGGAGGCCCTGGCCGGCGAGGGCGACCTCGCCGAGCGGATCCGCCCGTACCGCGGGGGCTACCTGCCGCTGGAGCGCCGGCAGATCGAGCAGGCGCTGTTCCGCGGGGAGCTGCTGGCCGTGGCCGCCACGAACGCCCTGGAGCTGGGAATCGACGTCGGCGGGGTGGACGCGACGATCCTCGTGGGCTTCCCCGGGACGATCTGCTCGACGTGGCAGCAGGCCGGGCGGGCGGGGCGGTCCAGCCAGGACAGCCTCGCGGTGCTCGTGGCCTACGACGACCCGGTCGACCAGTTCCTGATGCGCCACCCGGAGTACCTGTTCGGCGCGTCGCACGAGCACGCCGTCATCGACCCCGCCAACCCGCACATCCTGGAGGCGCAGTTGCGCTGCGCGTGTTTCGAGAAGCCCCTGACGGCCGCCGACCAGGAGCGCTTCGGACCCGTGGCGATGAAGGTGGCCGAGATCTGCGCCGCCGAGGGCGAGATGCGCGCGATCGACGGGCGGTTCTACTGGGCCAGCACCGACTGCCCCGCCGCCCAGAGCAGCCTGCGGATGATGAGCAGCGACACGTACGCGATCGCGGACCTCTCGGCCGGGGGGAAGGTGATCGGGCAGGTGGACGCGATCTCCGCCCCGGAGCTGGTCTATCCGCAGGCCGTCTACCTGCACGAGGCGCGGAGCTACCTCGTCCGCCGGATGGACACGGAGGCCAAGATCGCCACCGTCGCGCCCTGCGAGGTGGACTACTACACCCAGCCGATCCTCCGCAGCAGTTGCCTGCTCGGCGAGGCGTCGGACACCAGACCGTTCCGGGGCGGCGAGGCCTTCTACGGCCCGGCCGACGTGACGTGGCAGACCATCGCCTTCCGCAAGATCAAGTACTACACGATGGAGCGAATCGGCCAGACAAAGCTCGACCTGCCCGCCCAGACCCTTCCGACCACGGCGGCGTGGTGGGCGATCGCCGAGGAGATGCGGGACGAGATCGCGGCCGGGGGGTACAATCCCATCGAGGCCCTGTGCGGGCTGCGAAACCTGATGCTGGCGACGCTGCCGTCGCTGGCGATGTGCGACCGGCGGGACATCAGCGGCATGGTGGACTCGTCGAACCTCGGGCGGCCGGCGGTGGTGATCTACGACCGCTACCCGGGCGGGATGGGCTTCGCGCAGCAGGGCTACGAGTTGCTGGACACGTGGCTGGAGATGTGCGGGCAGATCGCGCGGGAGTGTTCCTGCGAGGCCGGGTGCCCAAGCTGCGTGGGCCTGGCCAACCTGCGCCCGCCGATCCACGGCGACCCGGACCTCGGCGGATCGATGCCCGTCCCCAACAAGGCCGCCACGCTCCTGCTGCTTCGCCTGCTGGATCAGGGCAAGACGAGAACCACAGAGGCGCAGAGGGCTCAGAGCAGGGAAGAGACGGAAGAGGAAAAGGAAGCAGCCGGCAGCAAGCGGCCAGCAACCGACAGCCAACGGACCGAAGACCACGCGGCAGCTTCCGCACTTGGCTGTTCGCTATCGGATGCTGGTTGTTGAATGTTGCTCTTCTTTCCCCTCTGAGTCCTCTGAGCCTCTGTGGTAGTTGCTTCCTCGCGAACACATGGCCATGTCGGAATCTCGTAGGCGGAAGTTGGAGAGGTTGACGCGGTCGATCGCCCAGGGCGACTTCGCGTCCGCGCGGGAGTTGCTGCGCGCCCACGGGCACGCGGGGGTCAACCGCGAGCCCCCGGCCGGGCCGTCGGGGGACGTTGCCCCGGCCGCGCTGATCGAGGCCTGCCCGGGCGAGGTGCGGACGATCGCCACGCCGCTGGGTCCGCTGCCGTACTACCACATCCGTCGGACGCTGACGGAGGCCGCACCGGACGGCGCGGAGATCGGGCGGGACTACTCGGCCGTGATGCGCGGCGCGCGGCAGCGGTTCAGCGAGGACGAGGCGTTGGCCGCCTCGCCGGGGCTCTGCCACGCCGCCGACGGCGGGCCGCAGGACCCGCTGTTCATGGACACCGAGACCTGCGGGCTCAGCGGGGCGGCCATCTTCCTGGTCGGGCTGATGCAGTACGCCGACGGCGATCTGGTCTTCGAGCAGTACCTCGCGCGGGACTACGCCGAGGAGCCCGCGATCCTCCAGGCGTTCGCCGACCGGTATGCCCCCGCGCGCGTGCTGGTGACCTTCAATGGCAAGCGGTTCGACATGAGCCTGATCCGCGAGCGGTCGGCGTTTCACGGCATCGAGCTGCCCCGCCGGCGGACGCCGCACCTGGACCTGCTGGACGAGTCCCGCAAGCGATGGCGCCGCGAGCTGCCCAACTGCCGCCTCCAGACCCTGGAACGCCACCTCTGCCATCGCCGACGGGTCGGGGACATCCCCGGCGCGGCCATCCCGGACGCCTACCACCGGTTTGTCGCCTCGGGCGACGCCCGGCAGATGGCGGACATCCTGCACCACAACCTCCTGGACCTGCTGACGATGGCGCAACTCGTGACGGCCATCCTCACCGGCACGGGGCCGGTGGGGGAATGACGCCGTCGGGCACGAACCGGGAATCTGTCCAGTCCTGAAATAGGTTGTCACTTAGGTGTGCGTGAGTGACAGCGTATTCAGGAGCAGAGGATGCAGCGCAAGGCGGAGATTCGCTATAGTCAGGCCTTCAAGCGGCAGGTGGTGGCGGACCTGGAGTCGGGTCGGTTCGGATCGATCCGGGCGGCCAGTCGGCATTACGGGATTCGCGGGTCCGGAACGTCCCGGGGATGCCGGCCGCTGCATCTATCCAACTGCCGTTGTGGTCTGAAGGCATGACAACCTCGTGAAGGCGATGGTCCATCGACTTTGTGATTCAGTGCTCAGAGCGCATGGGGCCTCTGCCGTGAAGTGTCCGTCTCGGCCTCTCTGAGCCCTCTGAGCCTCTGTGGTGATCCGCCGTTTTGCGGATGTCCGCGTTCGGTCCATTTCAGAAGCCGGTCGATCGAAAGGGGTACACGCCATGCTGATCATCTGGGGCACGAGAAGCCTGGGACAGGAGAACCTGCGCGTCCATCGCGGGACCTGCCAGTTTTGCGGGCGGACGGTGGATTTGCGGGACTACGACACCAGCCAGTGGTTCATGTTGTATTACATCCCGATCATCCCGCTGGGGCGCAAGAGCGTCATTAACCACTGTCCCACGTGCGACCACTGCCTCATGGGCCCGGTCGGCACGCTGCGCCCGACCGAAGCCCCCGAGGCGGCGGAGCCCGAGGACGAGCAGGCCAAGACGCTCAACGCCGCCGAGGAGGCCATCCTGGACGGCGACCTCGCCCGGGCCGAGCAGTTGCTCCGCCTCCACGAGGCCGACCCCAAGACGCAGCATGCGCGCCTGCTGCTGACGCTCGCCGACGCCTACCAGGCGCAGGACGACCACGCCGAGGCGCTGGAGGTCTTCCGCGTCGTGCTGGCCGGGCACCCCGAGCTGGCGGCCTACGGGAACTTCTGCAAGGCCGTCCATGTTTCGGAAAGACATTGTCCCGAGGCGAAGCGCGTCCTGCCCGTGATCGCCTGGTGGCGGAGGACCAAGTTCCAGGTCTACGCGGTTCTCGTGGTCGTGGCGCTGGTGTTCATTGGCATCAACTACTGGCTTGCGGCGCATCGGGTGGTGCACGTCGTCAACGGCCTTGCGGACCCCATTGAGGTTGCTTTCGACGGGCGGGACGCCGTCCGAATCCGGCCGAAATCCGTCAGGATGGTGATCCTGTCGGAAGGCCGGCACGAGGGCAGCTATACCCGAGGGGGTAGGCACCGAGAGGAAGCGGCCTTCACCGTACCCGGCCCGTCGTGGTTTCTACCCCGTTTCTTCGGGCAGCCGACCCACGTGCTGAGCCCGTTCGGGGCGGCGGCGGTTATCTGGGAGAAGACCACCTACGTTCCGGACCGCTACCGCGGCCCGCGCCGCAACCGGGAACGGGTGTTCCACGTCGGCAAGGACCTCGTCTCGTTCGACGAACTGGACTACGTCTTCGCGGAGTTCCCCAAGTCGGTGAAAGTGAGGGACCTGAGGGCCGAGCAGCGAACGCGGATCGGCACGGTCAAGGCCGACGCCGCCGACGTCGTGGCCTTCCTCCACCAGTCCGAGCAGGCCCCGGCCGGCGAGCTGATGCGTTTCGCCGAGGCGCACCTCCGCGCCCGCCCCGCAGACCGGCCGCTGCTGTGGCTGTACACGGAGCTGGCCCGCGAGCATGCCCGGCACCCGCGGGCCCTGGCGTTCCTGGACGAAGGGCTGCGCCTGCGCCCGACCCGCGTCGATTGGCACCGCGCGAACCAGAACCTCCGCGAGGCGCTCGGGCAGGGAGACGATCTGCTGGCCCAGTACCGCAAGCTCCTGGCCGACCACCCGTCCGACCCGGACTTCCTCTACCTGTTCGGCCGCCTCCAGATCCGCTGCTCGGATGTGCTCACCTACGCGGAGAAGGCCCGGCGGGAAGACCCCAACCACCCGTATGCCCACCTGGCGATCGCGTATCACGCCCTCGCACTCGGGCGGTTCGACGAGGCCGCCAAGGCCGCCGAGACGCTCGAGAAGCTCGTCCCCGACGATCCGACCATGACGCACATGACGCACGATGCCTTCCTCGCCGCCGGGCGCCTGGAGGAGCTGGAGTGGCGATACCGTAAATCGCTGAAGGAAAGCCCCCAGGACCTACAGGCCCTGACGGCCCTGCTCAACGTCCTCCAGGTGGGCCGGGACCCGTCCGCCGCCGACGCGGTCGTGAGACGCTACGAGGAGGCGTGGAAACTCGACGTGTCCGAGGACCCGTTCCAGTGGCTCGTCCAGATTCAGACGTACCAGGGCTACGTGCAGGGCCGGCTGTCCGCCGCGCTGGCGGCCGCCAAGACCCTCAAGGACCCCGAGCTGCGCAACCTGCAGTGCATGGAGTTGTACGCGGCGACCGGCGAGGTGGACCGGGCGGCGCAGTGTATCGAGGACCTCCCCGAGCGATCGTGGCAGGAGTACCTCGCGTTGTCCGTCGCGGCCTATGCGGCGGGGCAGGCCGATCTCGTGCGGAAATGGCGTGCCCGGGCCGTCGAACTTCTCGCCAAGGGCGACCGGGAGGACCGGAACGTGGGCGAGCTGCTGGCCGCCGGCGCGAAGGCGGACGTCGCCGCCGCCCGGGACGCGAGCGCCCATCCGCAGCCCAAGAGCGCGCTGCTGGTCGCCCTCGTCCAGGCCGGGGCGGACAAGTCCCTCCTGGATCTTGCCGAGCGCCTCAACTACAGCCCCGCCCCTCCACACCGCGTGATCCAGTCCGCCATCCAGAAGCTCCGAAAGCCCCGCTAAGTCCCTCCAAAACTGTGAGTTGCCCCTCTTCTTCCAAGCCGCGGGGTGGCGTCCCCGCGGCAGGGGCGCAGTAGAGCGCCTCTCGAACAGGACGCACAAAGCACTCTAAAATAAAGAGTTGCGGGAAGTCCATCGTCCGTTCTGCGGAGAGGGGGTTTCCGGATGAGCGGAGGAAGGGGGGGATCTCCAGGACGAGAATGAGAACGAGTCCGAGGGCGAGGCGGGGACCTCAGAACACTACCCGCGACCCCACGGCCAGCGGGTGGACCCGGCCGGGCAGGGCGGCGGCGAGGGCCTTGGCCGCCTTCGCGCCGGTGCAATGGCAGGGGTAGAGGTCGCGCACGTCGTATTGGCGGATCAACTCGACGGTCTCGGCAAGCTCGTCCTCCCCGGCCCGCCCGAGATGAAGCCCGCCGACCAGGGCCGTCAGCGGCTCGCCCCGAGCCAGGAACTGCGCCGTCCGCAGCGTGTTCCGCGGTCCGCGGTGGCAGCAGCCGGTAACCACGGCCCAGCCGGCCTGCCCGCGAACGAGCAGGCACATCTCGTCCTCGAACCCGTCGACGACCATTTCCCCGGCCTTGCGAACGACGAAGTTGTCTCGTCCGTGTTTCGGCCCGCCGATGGGCCCGGAGACCAGCAGCCAGTCCTCCAGGCGCTCCGGCGCGGTCACCGAGTGGAAGACCGCCCCCGACTGGTACAGCCGCTCGATCGAGTGCGGGCAGGAGATGTCCTTCAGCGGCGTGCCCGGGCGGTCTGACCAGCGGCGGTTGAACGCCGCGGAGTGGACGTACACCTGCAGCCCCGGGCACTGCTGGACCACCGCCGCCAGCCCGCCGGTGTGGTCCTGGTGCCCATGGGAAATCACCGCCGAGTCGATCGACGCGAGGTCCACGCCCAGGCCGGCTGCGTTGGCCAGGAGCGTCTCGGCGGTGGCCGCCGCGTCGAACAACACGCGCCGGCCCGGCCCGGCGACGAGGATCGACAGCCCGTGCTCGGTCCTCAACTGCTCGGAGCACGCGGCGTTGTCTACGAGGAGTACGATCTCGACGCTCATGGGATGGGTCCGGCCGGCGCTGGAGAATGCAGTATCGACACTCTTTACCGGCTGGGGCGGCGGTTGTCCAGCGCTCTCGGCGAGTTTTGGCGCCGGACGCCCGCACGAGTCGGCGTCCGTCCAACGCCTGGGCGGGGCGGCAACGGCGGCGGAAAAAACAGCCGTACGCGGATCGGCAGGGCGGAACGTCCCCGGCGGGTCGCGGTTAAACTCCCCGACTCGCCCGGCCGAGGATGCGCGGGTCCCAGGGCCTTGACAGGCCGCCCGCAGGAAGGCTATACTGCCCGGCTTGTATTCGCACCGGCGGGGCATGCGGCGGGTGCTGCCGGCCTCGTGACGTCTGCTGTCGAAAGGATTTGCCCAGTGGCGAAGAAAGCCAGCTCCGGCAGAAAGGCCAGCGCCCGACGTGGGGTGTCCGCCGCCAAGTCGTCCGCGCAAGGCGCGAAGAAGGCGGCCCGAAAGGCCTCGAAGAAGGCCCCGAAAAAGGCCGCGCCCAAGCAAGCCGCCTCAACCGTCGCGACGGCGGAGAAGGCCCCGACGAAGAAGGCCAGGCGGTCTCCCAAGAAGAGCCCGATGAAGAAGGCCGAGCTCAAGCAGTACCGCCAATTGCTCTACGATAAGAGGCGGGAACTCGTCGGCGACATGACCGGCATCGAGGCCGAGGCCTTCGGCACCGACCGACAGGAGTCCAAGGGCGACATCTCCGATCATCCCGCCGACGCCGGGACCGATAACTTCGAGCAGGAGTTCTCCCTCGGACTGCTGGAGAGCGAGCGGACCCTGCTGGCCGAGATCGACGAGGCGCTCGGCCGGATCGAGGAAGGCACGTTCGGCGTCTGCATGGGAACGGGCCAGCCCATCAGCAAGGCCCGTCTGAAGGCCCGGCCGTGGGCGAAGTACAGCATCGAGTACGCCCGCATGGTCGAGAAGGGGCTCGTTCGACCCGGCGAGCGCCTCTACGACGACGAGGATGATGAGTAGCCCGAGGGATCCACGGGGATCGCCCACAGTGCCCGGCCCCCAACACGCCTCCGACGAGCCCTCCCACACCGAGCATGCCGCGCCGCCCCCCCGCGCCGGACGCTGCTCCGCGGCCATAACGCTGTTCCTGGTCGTCGCCGCCGCAGCCACGGCCGCCGACCTCTGGAGCAAGCACGCCGTCTTCGCGGACCTGCTCGGCGCACCGGGCGTCCGCCAGCGTGCCGATCGGATCGTGGCCCGGTATGGCCCGGACGTCGACCCCGACGACATGCTCCGGGCGCTGCGGCTCCAACGCCCCGTGGCGGTGGGGGTCCGGCTGACGCTCTCCACCAACCCGGGCGTAGTCTTCGGCCTGCCCATGCCGCCCTGGGCCGTGGCCGTCGCCACCGTCCTGACCATGGCCCTGGTGTGCTACTTCTTCGCCGCCTCTGACGCCCACGCGCGGTGGACGCACGTCGCCCTCGCGATGATCCTCTCCGGCGCGGTGGGCAATTTCTACGACCGCATGATCGCCCGCGTCCCCGTGCCCGGCGCATCCCGCCCCGTCACCGGCCAGGTCCGCGATTTCCTGGACTTCTCCCAGTGGGGCTACGACTACATCTTCAACGTCGCCGACATCTTCCTCGTCGTCGGCGTTGCCATGCTCATGCTCCACTGGTGGACCACCGCCCTCCGCGAACACCGAACCAAGTAGGGGGTCAAACCTACACTTTTTACTTTTTGAGGGGAGTATTCCCCTGTTGGCCTCACCTTGGGCCAAAAAGTAAAAAGTGTAGGTTTGACCCCAGGAAGGGGCGGGGCTACTTCAGGATCAGGTCGCGGTAGTCGAGGGGGTGGGCGTAGGGCTCGCTGCCCTTTGGTGCGAGGGTGAGGCCGACCTTTCTGCCCTTGCCGTCGCTGTCGTTGATCAGCAGGGAGAAGCCCAGGTTGCCGCCGCGACGCAGGGCCGCACCGGGCAGACACTGCGTGCGGGGAAAGACCATCTCGTAGATCGTGTGCCCGCCGGTCCGCCGGACGGCGACGGCGACGTCAACGTCGTGGAAGCCCTCGGCCTTGTTGGCCTCGCCCTTGTAGTTGCCCTCGGCGCCCTTGCCCAGCCAGGCCCTCGCCTTGCCGTCCAGCAGGCTGACGATGTACTCCACGTCGTCGGCGGTGTTGGGGCGGGCGGCGGTGGCGTCGTTCTTCGGGTCGAAGTAGACCTGCACGCTGTCGCCCTGCCACCCCAGGCCGGCCGACGGGCCGGTGTGGTGGGCGTCGTCGGTGACGTCCACGGCAAGGGCAACCGCGTCCGGCAGCCACCCCAGCGCGACCCGGGCCGAGAGGTCCGCGTCGCCCGTCCGCCGAAGGTCCGGGTTGAAGTCCTTGGACAGTTGGCCCTCGCCGAGGGCGAGCCACTCGGCCCCGCGCCAGTCGGCCAGGTCGCCGTCGGCCCGGACGGCGCCCGCGCGTGCGGCGAACAGCGGCCGGAGCGTCACGTCCTTGCGGACGAAGTCCTCCCCGCACTCGACGAGGACGGACACGGGGTAGCTGCCGAGGCTCTCCGCCCGCATCGCCTGGAAGTCGAAGTCCACCCGCGCGGTCTTGCCGGCGGGCAGGTCGGCGAAGGGCTTCGCCGCGGCGGCGGGTTTCCACCCGTCGGGCAGGGCCCGCAAGGTGACCGTGCCGGCGAGGGGCTTGTTGCGGCAGCTCGTGACGTGGGCCGACAGCCGCCGAGGCCCCGTCAGTGCCAGGTCCACGTCAACGGGGTCTCCCAGGCCGATCACCTCGGCCCGGGCCATGGCGGCCCGGATCTGCTCGGCGGTCGCGCCGGGCGGATACCGGAGGTACGTCGGATCGTTGGCGACGCGGATTCCGCCGGCGCGCTCGTCGGGCCCGAGGCGGTTGCCCATGATGTCGTAGGCCCGGTACGAGCCGGGCAGGTTCCGCAGGGCGGCCTCCACCTCCTCCAGCGGCGTCCAGAGGACGACCAGCGGCCCGCCCCCGGCGTCGGGGAACAGGAAGGCCGTCATCGACGGGCCTAGGTCGAGCATGCGCCCCCGCCCGGCGTCCACCAGGAACCGCGTCGCGGCGTTGTAGGCGGCGAAGAAGTCGTACAGGAACAGCTCGTTCTGCGGCCCGCGGCGGAAGAGGGTCCCCATCGGGTTGTACGCGCAGTAGGGCATGCCCGCGGCGACGTGGGAAACGTAGTGGCGGATGGACCGCCCGGCCGTGCGCAGCTCCCCCTTGCGCTCGGGCAGGAGGTAGTAGCCGCGGCGGGTCTCCTCGTGCCCGGCGCGGTCGTGGAAGAGGTTGCAGCCGTAGTACTTCTCCGTGTTGACCAGCGGCCCGGTGAACCCGTGCTCGGCCATGATCGCGCGAAGGCGGACGGCCTGGGGGTAGAAGTTGGTCCAGCCGTAGGCGTGGAAGGACATGGCGTCCATGTACCGCCCGGCCCCGAGCCGCATCCACGGGCGGATCCAATCCTCGGGGCAGTTGTTCAGCCCCCCGCCGTAGACCTGGAGGTCGGGATCGACGCCCTTGATCGCCTCGTGGGCGACCTTCTGGAACGCGAGGTACTTGGCGGGCGGCATGGTGCGCTTGCCGGCGTCGGGCCCGCGGGGGACGCGCCAGAGGTTCGCCTCGTTGAACACCTCCCAGTGGCGCACCCGCGGGCTCAAGGCGCGGACGTACGCCCCGGCGTGGCGCCCGAAGTCCGCAAGCTGCTTGCTCGTGGGCATCGCCGGCGTCTGGGCGGCGGCCCGGCTGCTCGGCGGGATCAGCTCCAGGCACGGCAGCAGGGCGATCCCGCGCTCCACGAACGGCGCGCACTTGGCCAGCAGGTCCGCCGTGAACTCGGCCGGGATGGGGTCGGGCAGGTCCGGCGGGATCGACGCGAAGAACCGGTTGAGCCGCACGCCCAGGTCGGTGTGGATCCGGGCGTGGTCCTCGCACAGCCACACCGGGAAGTTGAAGCTCTCCTGGCAGATGCCGAACCGTCCCGGCCGGCGGAGGGCGGTCTTCTCCAGCACCGGCGGATCGAGGATCGCGTAGCGGTTGATGCCGATCCCCACCACCTTGCCGGCGGACCGGGCCGTGAGCTTCACGTGGAACAGCCCCAGCGTGCCGGTGGGAAGGTCCATCGGAACGACGGTTGTCTTGTCCCGCGGGGCGCGGAGCGTCTTCCGCCACGCCACGCGCTGCCAGGCGTCGCGGGCGATCACCTCCACGTCCACCTGGCCCGGCGAGCGGACGCCGGGAACGACCTTCAGCCGGGTCCGGGCCTCGTCCCGCCCGCGGACGAAGTAGCTCCACCGGTCGAACACCAGCCCCAGCATCACCGGCGGGGGCTGCCAGGCCGCCTCCGTGCCCTCCACGACCTGGATGCGGTCCACCCGCACGCCCCCGGAGCTGCCGAACCGCACGTAGCCCCGGCACTGGATGTTCCGGGGCTTCCAGGCGACGGTCCAGTGGTAGCGCTTCCAGCGGTCGGCGGGGATGCCCGCGGCCCTCTTCCAGAGCGCGCAGTTCCATTCGCTGTCGAACGCGAGGACGGAGCAGTCGGCCGGGCCCGCGCCCTCGGCGGCTCGCATATCGGCGGAGAAGGTGTACGTTTTGCCCGTCGTCACCGGGAAGCAATACGCCCGGATCGTGCCGTTCTCCAGCACCGCGCACGTCCCGCCGTCCACCCCCTGGCCCGGGACGAACCGAACGGGCCGCGTGGCGCGGATCGCGGCGTAGTCGGCGTACTTCTTCGGCCAGGAGTAGTCGTAGAAGAACCCCACGCCGCCCAGCTCCATGTCCGGGTTGTACAGCAGGTTCTCGCCCGGCACGCCCTGCCAGCCCAGGCGGGCGAACCTCTCGGCCCACGTCTCGATCGACCCGGCCGCCGGGCTCGCGGCCGCGCCGCCCCTGCCCGGCGCGGGATGCCACCGCACCGCGACGTCGGCGACCTCGACCCAGCCGGCGCGGGCCGCCATGTCCAGGCGGACGAAGAACCGCGGCCGGTCGCCCGGGTCGATCTTCCACCGCACGGAGTACGGCTTCCAGTTCTCCAGCGGCTCGACGGCCTTCTCGGCGCGGCTGCCCCAGTCCTGCCGGACGACGTGCAGCGTCATCGGCACGCGGGCGGGCGAGCGGGCCCAGAGGGACAGCTCGATCTCCCCCGCGGCGGGCAGCGGCATGCCGTGGCTGTACAGCACGGGGGCCGTTCTACCCTCGCTGAGCAGCCGCAGCACGTGCCGCCCGCTGCGGAAGCTGCGATTGGTCGCCAGCCCGAGGCCCGCGGGCACGGGCTGCTTGGCCCGCCACTCCCACATCGCGGGCAGATCGCCCACCGTGCCCGCCTCCCAGTCGCCGTTGGCCAGCAGGTTCACGCCGCCGGCGAGCGCAAACGGCCGGATGCGCGCCCCGCGCAGGCGGACCTTCGCCCCCCCGGCCGCGCCGCGAAAGTTGCCCACGCGGACCTGGGCGTCGCCCTTCGTCTTCACGGCGAAGAACACGCGGGTCGGGACCCAGCCGACCGCCCGATGCTCGCACTCGTAGCCCGACAGGGGGGTCTTCCAGTCCCGCGTCTTGACGTCGATGGCGAACTTCCCGCCGTGGGCGAAGCCCTCCGTGCGGTACTCCGCCGTGAACGTGTACAGGCCCGCCGCCAGCGACGCCTCGGGTAGAAGCAGCCCGTCGCCGCTGCCGCCGGCGAGCACCAGCTCGTTTCCGTCGGCCGTGAAGCCCCGAACGGGCCGAAGGCCCACGGACTCGGCCGCCGCGCCCGGCGTTGCCGCGGTGGCGAGGGCCCACAGCCACGCAACGCATCGTGCGCTGAATACTACTGCCCGCATGGGGAAGCCTCCCTTCGACAAGCGCCGCCCCTCGCCCTGCCGAAAAACGCCGATCTCCGCAATAGACGATTATCGCGGCCCGGGCGTCGATCCTAGCCCTGACGAGGGCGGAGACAAGGCAAGAATCCCCCGGTTCGCGACAGCCGCCGTTGAAGCGGCCTTGGCAAGACGCTATCTTTCGGCCTTCGGGAAGACCGACAACCAGACCAAGGAGCCGCCCGGATGAGAATCCTCTACCTGGACATCGACACGCTTCGCAGCGACCACCTCGGCTGCTACGGATACCTTCGCGACACCTCGCCCAACATCGACCGGATCGCCGGCGAGGGCGTTCGCTTCGACGAGTGCTTCGTCTCCGACGCGCCCTGCCTGCCCAGCCGGGCGAGCATGTTCATGGGGCGGTTCGGCATCCACACCGGCGTGGTCAACCACGGCGGGCTCGCGGCGGACCTGAGGCCCATCGGGCGGGAGAGGAACTTCCGCTGGCAGCAGCAGCGGCCGGGGCTGATCCAGCTCGTCCGCGGGCAGGGCTACTACCCCGTCTCGATCAGCCCGTTCGCCGAGCGGCACTCGGCGTGGTGGTTCTGCGACGCCTGGCGGGAGATGGTCAACACCGGCAAGGGCGGCAGCGAGAGCGCCGAGGAGGTCTTCCCGCACGCGCTGGACTGGATCCGACGCAACGCCGAGAAGGACGACTGGATGCTCCACATCAACTGCTGGGACCCCCACACGACCTACCGCGCGCCCGAGGCGTTCGGCAACCCCTTCGAGGGCGAGCCCATCGAGGACTGGTACACCGAGGAAATGCGCCGGCAGCAGTGGGACAGCTTCGGGCCCGGCACGCCCCAGGAGCCCTGCGGTGGATACGGGCGACCGTCGAACTCCCCCCGCCAGCCCGACCAGGTCCGCTCCATGGACGACTACCGAAAGTGGATCGACGGCTACGACTGCGGTGTCCGCTACGCCGACGAATGGTGCGGGCGCGTGCTCAACGCCCTCGCCGACAAGGGCGTGCTCGACGACACGCTGATTGTCGTCACGTCCGACCACGGCGAGAACCTCGGCGAGCTGGGCGTGATCGGCGACCACTCCGTCGCGGACAACATCACCAGCCGCGTGCCGATGATCCTCCGGCACCCGAAGGGCGTCGGCGGCTCGGGGCGGGTGGACTCGGCCCTGCACTACCAGACGGACGTGGGCGCGACGATCGTCGAGCTGCTCGGCGGCGAGCTCCCCGACGGCTGGGACGGCCGGAGCTTCGCCGACGCCTTCCGCGCCGAGCGGGACGCCGGGCGGGACTACCTTGTCGTCAGCCAGAACTGCTGGTCCTGCATGCGGTCCGTCCGGTTCGACGACTACATGCTCTGCCGCACCTACCACAC
>Ga0272441_10001676_pt1 | contig 46706 bp, 36 predicted proteins | sample SSMProp6N_FD_193582 | JGI IMG/M metagenome (GOLD analysis project Ga0272441, IMG submission 193582) | Marine sediment archaeal communities from Little Sippewissett salt marsh, Falmouth, MA, United States - SSM-Prop-6N | ecosystem: Environmental > Aquatic > Marine > Wetlands > Sediment ... | reverse complement strand
CAGGTGTCGGAACAAGACCTCCCTGCCTGCCGTAAAAACTCACGGGTCGTTTACCCTCCATCGCAAGACGGACATCTTCGATCATCTGACCTGTACTCAATTCCAGCGTGAGTATTTGTTTGGCTTTCATACCCTCTTTACGAACCGCTTCATAAGGATATGGAAATAATGTAATCGGACGGATAAGCCCGACTTTGATCCCTCTTTTCTTGATGTCCGAGATTACGGTTTTACATACTCGAGCCATTGTTCCGTAAGCAACAAGGAGAACATCCATGTTTTTCGTACATTCATAAGCTTCATATTTGACTTCTTTTTTTTCCATCAAATCATACTTCTTCTTGAGCGTTACGTTAACCTGCTCTAATACTAATGGATCCAGATAAAGGGATGTTAGTATATTAGGATCACGACCCTTGCATCCATTTGTAGCCCAAGGTTTTTTGGGAAGCTTTGCTGGATCGACCGCTTTCTTGAATTCTACCGGTTCCATCATCTGACCGATAATACCGTCTCCCAATACCAATACCGGATTTCTGTATTTATCAGCAAGTTCAAATGCATCCATTGTCAGATCAACTGCTTCCTGAACTGTGGACGGCGCAAGAACTAGAATTCGATAATCCCCGTGTCCTCCGCCTTTTGTCGCCTGGAAATAATCACCCTGGGATGGAAGAATTCCTCCAAGCCCGGGACCTGCCCTGACAATGTTGATTATAACGCATGGAAGTTCGGCTCCTGCCATATAAGATATGGCTTCCGTCATCAAGCTTATGCCGGGGCTTGATGATGATGTGAATACCCTTATACCTGCACAGGAAGCTCCATAAAGCATGTTACTCGCTGCAACTTCGCTTTCTGCCTGAACAAAAGTTCCTCCGACTTCCGGAAATCGCTTGGCAAGGTATTCCGGGATCTCTGATTGGGGTGTTATGGGATATCCGAAAAAATGTCGGCATCCAGCTTGAATTGCTGCTTCGCCTATTGCTTCGTTTCCCTTTAATAAAACCTTACCCATATATTTTATTCCTTAATAATTGAAAAGTTTGTAGGTCATACCATTGACATCAATTTCGATGGCAACATCTGGACACGTTATCGCACAAATTCTGCATCCGATGCAGCGTGGCTGTTCCACTACATGTGAATAAAAATAACCCTTGTCATTTATTTCACTAGTCATTGCCAGGATCTGCTGGGGACATGCTTTAACGCAGAGCTCACAGCCTTTGCAAACATTCTTGTCAATTAGCACTTTTGGCATCTGCATACTCCTTTGATTCTTTGCTATCGCCCCAAGGTGGTAACATGTAACGTTTGACCGGAAAAATTGGGTGATCAAAATCACCCTCATCAAAAAGAGAAACTATCTTTTCTTCAATTGCAACAAATATTATTGGCAGCCCTGTTGCTTCTTTTACCTCGCAAGCAAGCTTGTAACCATCCATTATAGTTTCCCTGGTTGTAAACTCTATCAGATGAGTGTTACATAGAATTCCTGTAATCTTGAATTTACTGGAATTCTCGATTTCATCCATTATCTTTATAGCACCGTCTTTAGTCTCGGTAAATGGTCTGTTGCCATTGAGAACCATCAAAAGGTCGAATTCATCCTGCATCAAGGAATCGGAAAGATGACTCAAAACCTTTGCTCCAACATCATTACCGCCAATATCTAAAATTAAGGTACCTTTTTTGCTTTTAACAGCTCCTTTTATTTCAGGGACTATTATCGGAAGATCCGCAAAAACCTGATCGCCTTCAGGAATTATAACCCTTATCCCTTGGGATTTCATGAGTTCCCTTGCTTCACGACAACGAAAATAGGGATTGACGATATCTAGATCGATAATGTTGATATCTTTTCTTTGGGTTGCTAAAAATAAAGCCAGATTAATTGCAAGCTCTGTCTTGCCGCTGCCGTAATTACCGGTCAAACCTACAATACGCTTTAATTCCAAGTGACTTTTTCGTAATAATTCATTGATTAATCACAATCTCTTTAACTATCAAAATTATTATATTACAAATCCATCAAAATTACAAGACCTGATATAAAAAAATCAGCTTTTATGCTAACTTGAAATTAACCAGAACAATCGGAGGTGCAAAGCGTGTTGTGCCGAAATGCGGTATGAAGTTCCCAAACCATTGACTTTCAGCGATTTAATCATATACTATACATAAGAATTTGTCTTAAGGAGAATAGCGATGGTGTCTGTTAAAGAAAAGTTGTGTAAAACGTTATTACATCAAGCAGGTGAAAGCTTATGCAAGAAATAAAATCTATTCTGAATGATGTGAAGATTTGTCTCGAGAATGTTTATGGCAGCAATCTCGTTGATATAATTTTAATCGGTTCTCATGCCAGAGGCGATTTTACTGACGGATCAGATATTGATATCCTCATCCTTCTCGAGAACATGGACAATCCTATAACAGAGATGGAAAAATATTTTGATCTGATTTGGGAGCTTGACCTGAAATATGACACCCTTATCTCCGTAATTCCATTAACACCCGAAGAATATAGAACCAGGCGAGCTCCATTAATTCTTAATGCCCGTAAAGAAGGAGTGTCAATATTAAGGACGTAGAAATATCAGCTCTGATTTCAAAAGCTAAAGAAAGCCTGGGAGCTGCTGAACATTTGCTTGAAAACGGTTATAGCGATTTTGCATCAAGCCGGTCATATTATGCCATGTTTTATGCTGTCGAGGCTGTTTTGCTTTCTAAGGATATGTCGTTTTCAAAACATAAAGCTGTTATCTCGGTTTTTGGAAGGGATTTTGTCAAAACCGATATTTTTCCCGCAAAATTGCACCATTATATTTCAAAAGCATTTAATATCCGGCAACAAGCAGATTACAGTACGTTATCACCTGTAACCGCTGAGACAGCCCGTCTCTTAATCGATCAAGCAAAAGAACTTATCGAATCGATCGAGAAATACTTGGTGGATAATGGATATGAGTTGTAATGTTAGGATCATGGTAAGATGGAACTTCAGAAATTTCAAAGAATTGAGATAAAAGAAATTATTATAGATCATGGTGTATTTCACCCAACAAACGATTTTGCAATTGGGTCATCGAAAATTGAAGGATTTAAAGAAGAAAGATTTAACAAATTGGCTTATTATCATAATACAGAATTATATTTTATTTTTGGACTTAATAAATATAAATATTTTACCGGTGCTTTTTTTTCACCAGGTGAAATCGAGAAAGAGGAAAAACATTTAGAATTAACTTGGTTTGATATAAAAAATTACTTTTCAGAGTGGCTAGATCGTTTAAAAAGAGAAATAAAAGAACCTGATCCATGGGAAGAGCTATCCAAACAAGCTGAGATTATCGATTCTAAGGTCGATAAGAACTTTGCAGAAGAAACGTTTAAACGTTTACCGAAAATGAAGCAGAAAAGATTATCGAGGGTATCAATCGAGTCAGAGCTTACATTGAAGAAAACAAGATGGCTAATGAAGGGGTAATGAGAGTTATTAATATAAAACTTGATTTTTTAGTTGAACAAGCAAAATCGGGAATTAAAAAGATAAATTGGTATGATATATGGATCGGATTTTTAATTAGCACCAGCTCATGGCTGCTATGGGATACAACAAGAGCAAGGGCAGTTTATAACATCATGAAACCGATACTGGGGGGAATTAAAGGATTTTTGGGCATGTAAATATGCGTATAAAAACGGAAAAACTTATCTGGAAAAAAGATCTGTGAAACAAAAATAGTTCTATGCGTTAATTTAATTATAAATGAAATTCTATATCGCCTCGTAAAAACCCTCTCGAACCATGTAAATCCTGTTTTTCTGGGCTTTTGCAATATACATGGCTTTATCTGCAAGCTTGATGTATTGCTTCACATTATCATAATCATTCAAGGTTGACGCGACACCAACACTGCAAGTTACTCGCCTGAGAACATCGACTTCCCCGCCTCTGTTCAGGGATACCCTGAATGTCAGATTTTGTATCCCGTTGATTATTTTCTTTGCGATGTCTTTGATGATGTTGATATCGTTTTCGAAGATGAAAATTTCAAATTCATCGCCTCCGAATCGACCTACTAAATTTTCTTTACCAACACTATTCAGTACTATGCTGTTGAGAAGATTAGCTACAGCTAAAATACAGTCGCTTCCAATCTCATGTCCAAATAGGTCATTTACTTCTTTGAAATTATCAAGATCTATATAATAAAGAAAATGCTCTTTAACAGGCTCATCCGTTAGAAATAGAATTTCATTCAGCTTGTGCTCAAAATAATTTTGATTATAAAGTCCGGTTAGAAGATCTTTTTTAACTTCAATTGCTCGGATTATACTTGGTGTAATATACCTTTCAGAGAAATAGAGCAAAAGATCGAGTTCTTTCTTTGTAAATTTACCCCTCCTTTTTTTATTTATAAGTTGAAGAACACCCACAACCGCTTCACCTATCTTAATCGGTACTGAGAGAATTTTTTCACTCTTAAAATTGATCTCTTGATCGAATTCCGGATTGAAGTCCTTGTTATTTTCAACATCATTGACCAGAATACCCTTGCCTGTTCTATAAACTTTGCCTACGATTCCTTTCGTTGCAGGTATTCTCTTTCCAACAAGTTTTTCGGAATTTTTCCCGTAGCACGTTGTAAAAATTAAGTTGGTTTTTTTATAATCTATTTTTCCATTGTCGCCATATTCCTTTGTTTCCGGATCATCAAGGTAAATAGAACCACTGCTTGATGTTGCTATAAAACGGTTGGCAAAAATAAGTGCTTCACCGAGAATTTTCGAAAGGTCGATATGCTCCTTGTATTTTTTCTTCTGTCTTCTATCAAGGTATATGTCTAGCTCATTGCGGTTTATTGTATGAATCGTTCCCTCTTTCTTCATCTTCTCTCCCTAAGAAGTTGTTCATTAAAAGGTTTAATTTGCTTGTTTTCCTTTTCTGAGAGGATTATTAAAGGGGAAAATATTATTTCACCGTTCTTTTTAAAATCCCCGATCATCTTCTGTGCATCAAGTGATGTGAGCCAGCCAGAATAAGCTGAAGCAGATACATAATTCTTGCTTTTTCCCTTTATTTCCGAAACTACACAGGCATAATATTCATTCTTGATACTTTTATCTTCTTTACAAAACAATCTTCCGGACAGAATATTGGAATTTGAAAAATATGTACCGGAGTCGATTAAACAATAAGTCTTGTCCTTGTCCGATTGGTTGAGTTTTTCATTTGTAGTCAATCGGGTCTTTATAAAATTTGCATATATGGGTATACCGCCTATTGGTTTCCAGATTCTAATTTCTTCTCTGTCTAATCCTGAATCAAGTTCGGAATAGTAATATAACCAGTTACATTCTTTTATTTTTTTCAAACATTGAAGTGTTGATTCCAATTTATTTAACCCGCAGGGATCATTAATCGGACCGAAAATGTGTATGTTGTTGCTCATGAAGGATCGTTTTGAACTGATGAGATTTTCAGCTTCGAGATTATCTATAAATTCCTTACAATTTGCTATTATAAAATCGATTTCTCCTTTTCTCAAAGCTTTATATATTTCATTGAGGTTCATCTTTTTTACATCGGTGTAAATACCCCATCTGTTCTCGAAGGGGATATTCAGGACATATATGATACCTGTCTCAACTGGTTCAAAAACTGAGGCTATCCTTAAGTTATTGGTAGGTTTTGCTGCATTAATGGGAAATACGAATATTGTAATTTGTAAAACTATTAATAAAAAAATGATTGATATTTTATTTAGTTCATATCTCATTTTAACCTGATTTAAGCTTGATCAATTCTATCTATTAAGAATATTTATTTACAGGTTGTTGACATTATAATAAAAACTCAATTTATATGTGTCAAGAACTTATTTATTGCTCGAATTTTTTATAGATTCAAAAATTTTGTTTAATATTTCTTTAGAAAGGTCGGGTTTAAAATCATATTTCTTGACATTATCATCATAAGCCCAACTCAAATGTGATAGGATACCCGTTGCCTTCTCTGCTTCGTCCTTTAAGATATGCTCGATTATCATATCTCGGTTTATAGCTAATGCAAGGGCTTTTCGAAAGTCTTTGTTGCTAAGAATGGGATTCTCGAGGTTGAATCCAATATAAGAGAAATTGGTGCTGGGAGCTTTAATTACTTTTATCTCTTGGTTTGAATACAGCCTTTTTAAAAAGTCGGGAGGGATATCATTCTGTAAAAAATCAATCGTTCCTTTTTCAAGCTCTAAAAGTCTGATGGTGTTTTCCTTGATCAACTTAAAACGGATCTTTTCAAGTACTGGTTCATTTTCGTAATAATTTTTGCTTCTCGAGAGAATGAGATACTGACCTCTTTCCCACTTCTCGAATTGAAAAGGTCCTGCACCAACCGGCCTCGATTGAAAGTCGTCCTTCAACTTCCTGATCTGATCCTCAGGCACTATTCCAATTTGCATGTTCTGGATGAAAGCAGCGTTAACCTCTTTAAGGTAAATTTTTACTGTGAAATCATCTGGCGTTTCAATCCTTTCTATAAGATTGAAGCCGCCCTTTTTAGGGGATTTAGTCGAGGGATTTAGTATCGATTCTAAGGTAAATTTCACATCTTTTGATGTCAATTGACGGTTGTGATGAAAATAAACATCCTTCCGAATTTTAAAGATATATACATTATCGTTTTCGATCTTATAACTTTCAGCAATATCAGGGAGCAAATTACCTTTCAGGTCGGTTTTTAAAAGACCCGGGCATATGAGCTGCAGGATCCTGCTGGATGCTGCATCAGTCCCGAATCTGGGATCTAATACCGTCGGTTCACTTTCAATACCGATAACAAGTTCATTTTTTCCCTCGCAGCTGGTTTTCGTGAAAGAATAATAATCTCCAGATGGATATAGCTCGAATCCTTCGACATAGGTTCTCATTGCTGCAATATTTGTCCTGTGCCAGAGGGGAATATAGGGGAGATCTTCTGCTGCTATCTTCTGGATTTCAGAATAGTACTCCTTCCTTTTTTCCTGATCGGTCGTTTTTCTGCCAAGTTCTGTCAGCCTGTCCATCTCGGGATTTTTGTACCTTCCACGGTTGAGACCATTAGGGGGGATGCTTTTTGAATTGAAAACATCAAAATAAAAGTCGGGATCCTTGATACCTACCCATTCCAATGAGTATATGGAGAAATTCCCCGATAAAATATCCGAGTAAAAGGTTGCCCATTCCAGGCTTTGGATCTTCAGATCTATTCCCACTTCTTTTAACTGCTGCTGGAGGATTTCGGCTTTCTGCTTGCTTAATTCATTCTGGGATGTCTTGTAAACAAGTGTAAAAGGTTTCTTTTCACTGTCCGTATCCTTCTTTGCTGAACATGAAAAAGATAAAATAAGAATAAATAGAATCAAAATTCCTGAAATCTTGTGTCTGCTTAAATACATATCTCTCGTCAATCTCCGGTGTTTAATTCAACATTTCCTTGTGTTCCTTAAGTTTATATAAAAGGGATCTGTGGGAAATTCCCAGTATCTTCGCTGCTTTGGTGTGATTTCCCTCTGTCAGGGCTATGGCTTTTTTTATCATTTCAACCTCGGTTATCTTCTCGATTTCATTCTTTACTTCTTTTAAGGATGTTAACTTTTCCGGTATCGAAATTTTTATAGATTCCAGCGGTCCATTTGTGTCGAAAAATTCCATGCTTTCAATAAAATCTTCTTTTGAAAGTAGTATCAATCTCTCGATGAAATTAGCAAATTCGCGTACATTACCCTTCCATTTTTTTGTCATTAATTGCCTTTTGATTCCTTCTGAAAGAATAACCTGCCTGCCGAGCTTCTCACCGAACATTTTGGTGAAATGGTCGATTAAAAGCGGAATATCCTCGATCCTTTCCGATAGATCCGGAAGGTTGATTTGGACTACATTAAGCCTGTAAAAAAGATCCTCCCTGAAATTCCCTGATGACGCCTCGGCTTCAAGGTTTTTGCTTGTGGCGGTTATAATTCTCACATCAACATCGTATAAATCTGAACTGCCGATTGGTCTGACCTTTTGCTCTTCGAGCACCCTCAGGAATTTTGCCTGGACATCAAGCGGTAACTCACCAACCTCATCAAGAAATAGACTACCCTTTGAAGCTTCCAGAAAAAGTCCTTTGTGAGTTCTGGTGGCTCCCGTAAATGCACCTTTGACATGTCCGAAAAGCTCGCTCTCCATTAGATCTTTTGGTAATGCTGCACAATTGATAGCATGAAAATTGTTATCATATCTCGGGGAGTTGAAATGAATCGACTTCGCTACGAGTTCTTTGCCTGTACCCGAACTACCCGTTATTAATACAGAAGTATCATGGGGCGCTATCAACCTTATCTTGTCAAAAACCTCCTGCATCTTTTTACTTTGACCGATTATGTTGTCGAAACTGTGTTGTTCCTTGATCAATTTCCTGAGTTTTACATTTTCCCTTATTATTTTCATCTGCTCTCCGGTTTTTTTGATCTTGAGCAGTAATTCATCAAACTCGAAAGGCTTGGAAAGATAATCGTTTGCACCAAGTTTCATAGCTTTTACGGCTTCCTCAACTCCTCCGAAAGCTGTCATTATTATTACGGGAATATGGGGGTATGCTCTTTTGGTCTTTGCTAATACTTCAAATCCGTCAAGCTCGCCGGGTAAACGAAGATCGCAAAGTAAAAATTCAATATCATGATCACCCATGATTTTTAATGCTTCGATTCCGCTTTCAGCTTCATGTACTGAAAATCCGTTGTACTCGAGATTCAGGGCAATCGCCTTTCTCAATTTGACCTCATCTTCCAGAATAAGGATTTTAATCTCGCTCATCTTGATTATTCCTTGTTTCCCTCGTTTTTATGGGGAATTTGAACATGAATTATGGAACCTTTACCTTTATCGTTCCTCTCTGCAAATATCACTCCTCCCATACTTCTCATTATCTTGTAACTGATGTGCAGTCCAAGACCGGTTCCCTTCTTCTTTTTACCTTCAGTGTAAAAAGCCGAAAATACTTTTGCTAAATCATGATCGTCAATTCCTTTACCTGTATCAATTATCTTTATATCGATAAATTCGTCGCTTTCCGCCATGACAATCTGTTCAGGAAATTGATTTGCCAATTGATGTGGTATCCCTTTAATGTATTCGTATTCGAAAATCAACTCCCCTCCTTTGGGCATCTCATCGAGCGCATTCGTGATTATATTTATAAATACTTGTAGCAAAAGATTCTTTCGAACTTTTAAAAATTGAGGTTCTGAATCGAGATCTTTAACTAATTCAACTTTCTTGAAATTTTTATGATAGGAGCAAAGCTCCAGAGATTCATCAATTAAATTTGTTAAATCGACTATCTCTTCACTCTCTTCGCGAAATTTGGAGAAATGAAGCACTTTCTTCAAAATATGTTCGATCCTTTTTATCTCCTCACTGATCTCAGAGTAAATTTCGACTTTTCGATTTTCAGCAAAAGATGGATCTTTAAGTGAATTCACATATGCCGAAATTGCACCGAGAGGATTACCGATTTCATGAGTTATCCCTGAGGTTATAGTTCCTATTGATGCCAACCTTTGAAGCTGTTCTGCTTCTTTGTGTGTGTCATTTATGATTTTATTCAGTTTATCGATCTCTAAAGACTTGATAGCGTTTTCTGAATCTAAATTCCTTATTTGTGCTTCAAGTTTTTCAAAGACAGGCAATATTGAATCAAATTTACATTTGCGATCTATTGATTCATCTTTTGAGTAAACGCTCAATCGATCCTCAATTTCCTCGATTCTGTTGAATATAGAAGAATTCAGGTAATAATATATAAAAGCAGCTGTTATCAAGAATACTATGAATATTGAATAAAATAGCATCCTCCTGGTTCCCAGATGCGGATCGAGCAATTCAGAAAAATTTACTATTGAATCGAATTTATAAACCGGAATACCTTTTTGAGAGAAAATAATTCCCGACAGGACATAATCTTTGTCTCTGCTTTCGGATTTGAATGGTTCTATTTTAATTCCCCCTGATCCATAAAGGTCGGTTGATTGAATTTTATTTTTCTCTCGCGATTTTTCCGACAGAATTTTTATCTTTTCAGATGTTCTTTCGTTGTGAGGGATGATGATTCTGCCCCTGAGATCATAGATTTGAATCGACGTGATGTTAGAATACTTTTTAAAGAGAATCTCTCGAAGTTTTTCGAGTTTTTCGTTATCTTTAAATTCTCCCCTGGATTGAACGGGTCTATCGAGAATCTCTGAAAATTGAAAAGATAAATTTATGCCGTCGTTAATTTGTTGACTCGCATTATGAATGAGAACTTCGCTGATATGACTGAATTCTTTGTAAATAATGAATTCGATAAAGGAAAAGCTCAGAGTAACAAACAAAAGAATAATTAAGTTAACTCTTTTTTTGAGATTCATAAAAATTATTTGGATCTAATTCAATGATTTCAGATAAATCGAGAAAAGCTATTTTTTCAAAATCATGACTTTCATGCCAAGAAGCAGTATCTTTATTTCCCTGATAGGATTTCTGAATATCTTGAGAAATCTTTGAAAAACGAATCTCGGTCGGAAATAGAAGGAGTTATAAGCTTTCTTGTAAAGACTCTCGAGTTCTTCCTGACTGAGAATATCATGTCTCATGACAGCTACACCGTGATGAAGGTATTCATCCCATCTTTTGTGAATTATCCTGTCTTCTTTTATTGCATCATAATAGACCTTGCTGCCCGGAAACGGTTTCAAAAGAGCATAAGTTACTACATCAGGTGATATTCTATTCGCAAATCTGATTGTCTCTTCTATATCTTCCTTCGTTTCATCCGGAATACCTAACATCAAACTTGCATTGGATTCGATTCCGACCTTACGGCAAAGCTGCATTGTTTTTTCGGCATCCTCCAGTGTTGCCCTTTTGTTTATCGTTTTCAAAGATTTTTCTGTTCCACTTTCGACACCGTATTTTATCTGGAAACAACCGGCTTTTTTCATCAAATTTAATACTTCTATATCGGGATTATCAACACGACTGCTGCAATTCCAGGTCAGGTTCATTTTTTTTGCAAGCAATGTTTCGCAAAGAGTGGTTATCCATTTCTTGCTCGTGGTTGCTGTGTCATCTACAATTTTGAAGTTTCTTATCCCGAACTTTTTTACAGAATATTCAAGCTCCTCGATTACATTTTCGGGTGACCTAAATCGTGCGGAGCGACCCCAGACTGCATCCGAGCAGTTGGTACAATTAAAGGGACAACCCCTGCTTGCACAAAGACCCATGGTGGGCAGCCTGTAATAGTTCGCTGGTGTGGGAATATATTTGTAAAAATCTAGTTTATCACGCGCAGGAAATGGAAGTACATCGATGTTTTTTATATTTGGACGTTGGTTATTCAGCTTGATATTACCATTATCACGATATGCAAGACCAAGTATCTCTTCTGAGGTTTTACTGCCATTCACGCTTTGTATGAGCTCGACTAAAGTCAATTCACCCTCACCAAACACGAGATAATCAAAAACTGGAAACTCTTCCATGGTTTCAAGGGGTAATGAAGATGAATGAACACCTCCTATTATTGTCTTGACATCAGGTAAAATCTCCTTGGATATTTTTGCTATATCTCTAGCATGGAAAATATCTGCTGTTATTGAAGTAATACCCACAAAATCAGGTTTGAGCTTGTTCAAAAATTTTTTGAGGAGCTCATATGAATCAGGATAAAGAGTCATGTCGATAATTTCTGATTCTATATTCTTCTCTCTGAGATAAGCTGCAAGGCATGGTATGTTTAATGACATTTCGAACCCGTATGGCAGGTTCATGTTTTTTCCCTCAACCCGGGGAGGTTGAACCAATAAAACTTCGGTCTTTTTTTCGCAATCAAAAATTGACATCTATTATACTCCTCTTGAGTGTTGATTATAGCAATCGAGGTGATCCTAGTCAATAAAGATAATGCATTAATAAGACTTTTGAATGTATAATATAAAAGTTATCAATGGAAAATTCTTCGCAAAATGAAAAATGTTGAAAGTTTTATCAAAAGAAAGAACTTTATTAATTCCTGTTCTCCTGTTTATTGTCGTCTTTACCATTAACCTTAAAACTCTATGCAGAACAATCTATCTGGGCGACACCCCGGAAATTACAGCAGCTTCTTATATCCTTGGGGTTGCACATCCCACGGGCTATCCTGCTTTCCTCCTGCTCGGGAAGCTGCTCTCAGTCATAGTTCCGTTTGGTAATATAGCATTCAGGGTGAATTTGCTTTCTGCCTTTAGCATGGCTTTAGCTGCATTTCTGATATATAAAGTATCAATTCACTTCTTTCCAAACTCACTGCTGGCAGCTTTCATTGCTCTGTCTGCATCCTTTTCAAAAACTAACTGGGCAGAAGCGGGGGTCTCAAAAGTCTATATGCTGAATATTATGTTCCTGCTCATTTCCATATATCTATTCACAAAATTTTACAGCTCAAAGGACATAAGATTTCTCTACGCTGTCATGCTTTCTGTGGGTATTGGTTTTGCAAACCATATCTTCATGATCATATTCCTCATTCCGTTCTTGCTGTCCTTAACCAGGAAAAAATTCAGGTCTCTTTTAAACTTGAAAATAATATCTAAGGCATTGATATTCTTTGCTATTGGCTTGAGTATTTATCTTTATGTACCATTGCGTGCAGCTTCTAATCCCGATATATGCTGGGGAAAACCGGATAATATATCTCGTTTATCCGATTATCTCACTCAGCAGCAGTACAACGTGAAAAAAGGAACAAGAGACCTCTCGGATTTTGCTTTTCTCCTGAAAAATTGGTTCCTCCTGATTCCCGGTGAATATGGAATGATCTTCTTTATACTCTCTATTGTTGGTGTTGTCCTTATATTTTTTGAAAGGCGAGATATTTTCTATTTTCTTACGGGTATAATCATTTTAAATCTTTTGATTGTATTGTATTATGGTGTTGGAAGGGAATTTCACCTGGTCTATCATATCCCCGTAATTACATTATCAGGATTTTTCCTGGTCGGTTTCATGTTGAATGAAAGATTACGAAGCCTTTTTTACAATTTCAAAATACTCTATGTAATTTTTCCGATAATTATCTTGCTGTTATTCTCGAAAAACTATTTTGAATCCAACAGAAGTGATCATCTATTCGGATATCTGCACGGAAAAAGTTTAATGGATACCGTCAGTAAAAATGGGACTTTTTTCGGAGAAACAGATACCGCTCTGTTTCCTATGTATTATCTCTCATTTGTGGAAGGCTACCGTAAGGATATTAAAATAGTCGATAGACAGATGTTCGTGGTCCATTTTCTCGAAAATAACTTCGCTCATATCAATCCGAAGGAAGAGATGAAAATAATAAGAGAGAGTGAGGCAGATGTCTTCTACGCTGAATACCCCAGGATTAATCAAATTAGAACTTACGAATACGGATTGATTCATAAAGTTTTGAAAAGATTACCAGTGACTTCATTCTCATCAATGGATTTTGTAAAATTCTATAATCCCTTTTTTGAAAATTATCCGGAACTTTACCAAGATCAATGGACTAGGGAACTCGTTGCGATTTATTACCTTTTATATGGTAATTTTCTTGGAAAAGATAAAATGCTGGAAGCAGCTCTAAGTTCTTTTAAAAAAGCAGGTGAACTAGGAAAAATGCAGATAGGTCTCCTTAATAACCTGTCAATATATTATCAAAGTCTGGGCGCAGTGGATGAAGCAATAATTACACTTGATAAGATTATCTCCCAGGTCAAAAAGGAAAAGACTTACGATTACATCTTTAAAAAAGGTGAAATCTACTACAGGAACGGAGATTATGATCGTGCAAAAATTAATTTTATGAAGGCAAAGGATGCTCCTGTTAAAAATACCTGGACATACTATTATCTTGGAAATATCTTCCTTCTCGAGGCTAAGCCGGAAAAGGCGATCGATAATTTCTTGATATCGTTAAACATAAATCCACAAAATTATAAATCCCTGATGAACCTCGGAGTTACATATAAAAGTCTGGGAAAGTTCAATTATGCTATAGAAAATTTCAGGGCTGCACTAAAATATGAACCGGGGATTAAAGAAGCTTATTACAATCTGGCCGCTATCTACTCAATATTGAATGACAGGGCTAACGGATTTTACTGGTTAAAAAGAGGACTCTCCCTTTTCGACAGTGCTCTTGTTAATAACTGCTTGACATCCGATGAGTTCCGCTTTCTGAGGAGCTTCCCCGAGTTCTATGATCTAAAATTCCCATCCTGATCCTGTATCCGTGTTTTGACCGTAGAGTCTTTACCCTATAAATTGAATATGAAATAAAACTCATTCCGGTGGACTGATCCTCAGCGCCTCTTCCATGGTAGTCTCACCCTCTGAAGCTCGGCGTATTGCTTCCGCTGATAAAGTTATCATGCCCTGGTCGATTGCAATGGCTCTGAGTTCACTTTCTGATGCACCGCGTATGAGTGCTGATCGGATCTCGCTAGTCATTACAAGCAACTCGACAATGCATGAACGACCTCGATAGCCTAACTGCCTGCACTCCGGACAACCGACAGATTTCACCCACTTTTTGGGTAAGCTCATCCAGTCCATTCCACCATTGGATACACGGCTCTTAGCCTCTTCGATTTGCTCGGTTGTAAGCTCTGCTTCTATTGCACAATGGGTACAGATCCTGCGGATTAGACGCTGGGCTATGATTAGATTGACAGCATCTCCAACAAGATACGGTGGTACTCCAACATCGACCAGCCGGGTCAATGCACTGACTGAATCAATTGTATGAAGCTGTGTTAAAACTATATGACCAGTAAGAGCTGCAGTGTGACAGAGATGAGCAGTCTCTAAATTCCTGATCTCACCAACCATGATTACATCAGGATCACACCTTAAAAAACTCTTGATTACCGATGGAAATGTAATACCCTTACCCTCGTCGATTGCAACCTGGCTGACAAAATTATGATAGTATTCAACAGGATCCTCCACGGATAATAGTTTCCTGCCGGGTTTGTTTACGTAATTCAAAGCTGAATAGAGTGTCGTCGTTTTACCGCTTCCAGTCGGTCCCGTGCATAAGAAGAGCCCGTAAGGTTTATCAAGACTTTTCTTGATGATCTTCAGGTTTTCATCATCTATCAAAAGAGTATCCAGTGAAAAAGTCATTTTGACCTCGTCTATAAATCGTGCTATGACAGATTCACCAAACACCGTGGGCTGAATATGAACGAATATTATCAACTTCTTGCCCTCGACTTCAATGGTGATTTTACCATCCTGAGAAAGTTCACTTTTCTGGACGTTGCATTTCGCTTCGCTCTTCCATTGGTCAACTAGAAAAGGTAAGAGGGATTTGGGGATTGAATCCCCTATCTTATGAAGAACACCATCTATCCTGTAACGCAAAATAACCTCATCCTTGAAAACCTCCAGATGTATATCAGATGCCCTCATTTTATAACCCAGATAAACCATCATATCGAAAACAACTTTTAAAGGATCGGCATTTTCATCATAGTTGTAGTCATTATTAAATTCTCTGATTCGCATGAGAAGATTTTCCTGTAAATTATTTATTTCAGGAGGAATCTCAACGTTGGGAGAATCTCCTCGCATGAAAGCTTCAATATCCTCTTTATAAAATCGCCACTGCCTGCCAACTTTCATTCCCTTGAGCTTACCCTCTCGAAGCCACCTGTAAAATGTCGGTTGTGATGTTTTTAAAAACTCTATCGCTTGCTCCATTGTCAAAATAACCTTTCCATTGGACTCTTGCCCATCTTTCATTGTTGACTTTTTCTTGTTTGTAGTCATTTTTCTCCTCCTGTTATAAATTATATCCTGCAATTAATTATAATATATTATAACCGTTATAATTTGTCAAGATAAAAATCAATTTATTGATCATAACCGTTAAATTGATTAATGATAATTAATCCTCGGGGTAAGTAAAGGGACTTTTAGAGATTGTTTATGTGATGACTTAAGGACAAATTAATTGATGCTTTAATCAGGATAGACTTGTCAATAAAATCCTAGTTCGGATAACGCTGCTGCAAGCTCCCTCTTATCTGACATTTTCCCCCCTGTGTGGCTCGAAGGGGACAGGAGGACACTGAATTCAAAACTCAAAATATTCGCCCCCGACTTGAATATCTCCTGGGGGATGCTGTATTCATATCTCGTCCATTTGTTATCCAGTATGGTTATTCCCAGGGGGACACCGTTGAAATATACTTTCATGGTTTGCTTCTCTGTTGCCTCAAGGAGAGCGGTTATTGGCAGGATCGCAAGTTCGAGTCCGGTTAAAGATTTTGTGTCGAAAATATCTACCTTGAGATCTGCATTATTTTTGATAATCCAGTTGAAAGTGAAGTTCTTTTTCCAGGTTTCCAGTTTATCCCATCCCTTTAAAAAAGAGGCGTTTACGGATGGATTTCCCTTCATCCGCTTTAATACCATTATGTCAGAATTCATCCAGTTGCCCTTGAATCTCATAACTTCAAAAAATCCGGGATAGCTCCATGATCTGGTGTGTATCAGGTATTCATCGATGCTCTTCTTGTAATCCATTATGTAATCTATGTTCTCTTTTAGAATGTAATCGTCCAGTTTTACTGATCTTAATGCTGAAAGAGCATCATCATTAACCACCCCATCGAGGTTTATAATGTCCTTGCCTGAGAAAAAACCATATATTCCAGCGTTGAATGAGCCTGTTTTTGATCCCTCTGGTAATGTGTCATCAATCCATTTCGTCAGGTTATACATCTCTTTTTGCCAGGGGAAAAGAGGGGTCTTTGAAAATGAAAAAGGTGATGTGATGTTCGATAAGGTTAATGCAACGATGAAAATTATACTGAAAATTAAGGAATAGTATTTACTCTTCGATTCCAGTATGGAATAAAAATTATAGAACATTATTCCTGTTAGTATTGAACATATCAGCAATGTTGACTGTAAATACCAGGGTTGTAAGTGATGAAGATAGAAAATATAAAATAGTCCCGTTATTGCACAGGGGATGATAAGTGTAATCGTATACCCGATTAACCTGTTATTTTCAGATGAGTGGAAAATGGTAATATTTTTTCGCTTGAATATGAAATGAATTAGACAAAAAAAACCTAGAATTATTATGGGAACTCCCACGTAATAATATAAAGACTTTAAATAAATTGTGCTGATGTCTTTGATGTAATCTGTAAAATGATTTGCTATGTAAATACTCGTATGCTGCCTTATCGCTTGTGAACTGCTTGGAAAGAATCCCGCTGAATAACTCTTTTGCCATATCAAATATCCTGTCAGTGGGAATAATGATAAGGCTATGAAGGTCGAAATGTAAGGTAAGAATCCCTTTTTAGTTATCTGTTTTCTCGAAAAAATCCGAATTATTAGAACGATAAATATTGTGAAAATCACGAAGAAAATATTATCCAGCCTTGATAAAATTGCAAAACTACCTGTTAGCCCCGACAGTATTCCATAATAAAAACTGGCTCTTTCTGCCTTTAAATAATAAATGTTAATAAATATAAATAAACTCAGGAATAGGGTGCTTAAAGATACCTCCACACAGGAAGTTGTATTAAGGAAAACGAACGGATTGGAAAACCAGAACAAAGTTGCAACAGCAGCTCCGATACTATTCGTTATTTTTTTGGTGAGAAAAAAGATTATGATTCCTGCAATCAACCAGTTGAAAAATGAACCGGAAAGGATTATTTTCAGGAAAAGTTCTGTCTGAAGTGAAGCAAAATTTTGGAGTATCGGTAATAGGTAAAGAAGGTAAAGAGGGTGAAAACCCGAGGTCAAAGAATCGCCATCAAAGCTCAATTTGCCATTTTCTAAAACGTTCCTCGCTATGCAAAAATAATAAAAAGCATCATCGGCTATGTATGTCGATAATTCTGATTGATCTTTGTTTAATAAGTGATAAACATTTGAAATGAAGGAAAAAAGAGCGATAAGGAGGGTTAAATATGTTAGAACGGATTTCACATATAATACTGAAAATTAGTTAGGTTCATTAAGAAAATTTTCAAGGATATTCATATCTTTCTCGAGCATGTCAACAAAATAAAGGGCTATTTTGTATTGTGAGCCATCATCAGGCTCTACCCTGACTATCACGCTTTCACATTCAATACTCTGTGGATTTTCAGAATCTCCACTTTTAAGTGGTATAGTCATTCTCAATTTTGTAAAAGGGGGGATGTACTTGTTTATTATGCATAATGCTCCGGTTTTACTGATATTGAGCGTTTGAGCTTCTATTACGTCGGCTTGATCTTTGCCGGATGAGTCGATCTTTAATCGTTCCTTGATATTAGCCCGGGGGGCTTTTCTTCTTTCATTGACCATTTTTTTACCTCTGGGTTTTCATTATTTATTTTACGAAATTTAAAGTCCTGTCCCAGCGTATAATATCACAAATACCATTTGATGAAGATTTATCTTTTATTCTTGGTTGCGGTTTTGATTTTCGGATTGAAAAAGAGATACATAAAATCTTGCCCCTTACTAAATTTTTATCGAGAAATCCCCAGGATCGGGAATCCTTACTGTTATCACGATTATCACCCATCATGAAATAGTGATCGGAAGGTATTGTAACCGGTCCGTAATAATCACCACTCCAGCGTCTGAAAAAACGTTCTTTACCGGGAAATTCTATCCTCCTGTTATCTGCATAAACCTTTTTGTCTTCTACGCGTAAAGTCTCTCCAGGTAATCCTACGAGACGTTTGACGAAAACCTTTCTCATGTCCTCTGGATATTTAAAAATGATTATCTCGCCCCGTTCTGGCTCCTTGACAGGAAATAACCATTTTAAAAATGAAGGGATTGGACTGTATATAAATTTATTTACGAATATCCTGTCACCCACAAGCAGTGTCTTTTCCATTGAACCTGTCGGTATCTGATAACCCTGAACCAGATATACATTGATGAACAATACGAATACAACGACGAAGATAATCAATTCTATCAATTCACGAATAGGATTCTTTTTTTGTTCCAATTTGTTACTCTTGTCCTTATTAACTTCTAACGAATTCATTGTATGTCTTTTATCCTATTTGATGATCTTACAAAACCTGTTCCACCTGATTCTATTCAGGATGCTTTTGAGGAATGTCTTCTTCCCTTTGTAATTTAACATTTCCTTGTCTGTTGTGACTGAAAAATAGACGAGTAATACCCTTCCTTTTATGAGTTTTCTGTCTAAAAATCCCCATACTCTGGAATCTGAGCTGTTATTTCGGTTATCACCCATCATGAAATAATGGTTCTCCGGTATGATTTCAGGTCCAAAATTGTCCCTTCTGTAAATGTGAGAAGGACTGAGTAAGTGTTTCTTCTCGAGCTCTGTTTTTATATATTGCTCCTTATCCTTGAACTCGATCCTTTCACCATTTGCATAAACTTTTTTATTTACAATTTTCAACTCTTCGTTGGGAAGTCCTATCAGACGCTTTACAAAGTCCCTGGTCATGTTATCTGGATATTTGAATACGGTTATATCACCCCTGTCAGGCTCTTTTGTGGGCATAAGGAATTTTAAAAAGGATGGTACAGGACTGAATATGAACTTGTTGACCAGTATATGATCTCCGACTAGCAATGTACTTTCCATTGATCCGGTTGGTATCTTAAAGGCTTGTATTACATAAGTTCGAATGAATAATGCTAATACTACCGCAAAGATGATCATCTCGATCATTTCCCGGGTTGGATTCTTTTTAAAGCCGGATTTCGCTTTACCTTTTTCAGTTTCCTTGTCTTTCTCTCTTTTCTTAAATATGAAATTAAATAGATCGTCAAGTCCGAACGACATTATCAAACACCAACTTTCCTGCACCAAGAATACCCGCATGATCGCCAAGTAAAGCTCTCGTAATTACTGGCATTCTGGACTCGTTTCCATAAGTTCTACGTTTTGCCTCTGTAATGCCCTTCTCTATGAAATTATAGGGGCATTCTGCAATTCTACCACCAATTACTATCATCTCGGGATTTAAAAGGTTGATTAGGGAGGATAATCCTATTCCTAGATAAACTCCGGTTTCATCAAGTATGGTTTGTGAAAAACGATCACCTGCTACAGCTTCCTTACAAATATCAAGTGTCGTTAAAGTATCAGGTTTATATTTTGTTCTGTCTTTGAGTTTAGTTTCTGCTTCCGATTCAAGAATGTTTTTTGCTCTTTGAAGTATTCCGGTTGAAGATACATATGCTTCCAAACATCCCCAGTTTCCGCATTTGCATTTCAAACCATCCGGCTTGATTGTCATATGCCCTATCTCTGCTGCTGTGTTATCCTTGCCCCTGAAAATCTTACCGTCAAGGATTATTCCACCTCCCAATCCTGTCCCAAGGGTCATCATTATCATTAATGATGTGCCTTGACCTGCTCCAAAATAAGCCTCTCCATATCCAGCAAGGTTGGAATCATTGTCTATTTCAACAGGAAGGTTGTACCTTTCTTCAATTATACTTTTCAAAGGTTCGTTTTTACCGAAGTTGATGTTCGGCGAAGCCATTATTATACCTTTATCATGAGAAACTAAGCCTGCTATCCCCAAACCAATACCAGGAATATCCTTCTCGTCCTTTTTTACATTTTCTAAAACTTCAAAAATCGCTTCTAATACTTCTTCGCGATCTCCTTTTTTAGGTGTTTTACCCTCAAACCAGTTGCTGGTATCACCGCTTTTATCAACAAGCGCTCCTCGAATATTGGTTCCACCAATATCTAATCCGATTACTTTGGTCTTTTCCATACTTTTATTAGGCTACTTTACGAAGATAAGTACGCATAAATAAAATATTACTGTCAGAATTGCTGCAACTAAAATTGGTCCCCGGTGAAACTTCCACCCAAAATCCCATTCTAGCTCTTCGGGTTGTCCCTGACCTTCTTCTTTTAAAGATTCTTCCTGAGCTTTTTCTTCTTCCAATTTTAAGCCCTCGATTATTTATAGTAAAAATTCATGTTATTTGAAACATCTTTGTATGAATCAAAACGAGTATATATAAATTGACTCTCCTTTTCAAGAATTAGATATCTTTTTCTCGAAAAATTTCCTGATCCCTTTGCATAGTGAAGGTATCGTATATTCATCTGGCATTATATCCACTTTTAAACCATATTCATAAACCCTGTCTCTCGTTATTGGCCCTATGCATGCTATAACAACATCTTTCATCAGTTCACGAATATCAAATCCCTTTAACGATTCAAAAAAATTAGTCACTGTTGATGATGACGTAAAAGTAACCACATCGATCTCTTTACTCTCGAGTCCTTCCAGCAGGGGTTCTAATCCTGTTTCTTCCTTTACTGTTTTATATACGTGAACTACATTTACTAAAGCTCCAAGGTTCGTTAACGATTCGGGTAGAATTTCCCTTGCCTCGAATGCACGGGGAATCAAGATTTTACTCCCCTTGATGTCTTCACTTGCGAAAGCTTCTATTATCCCCTCCGCTCGGAATTCACTCGGACATAAATCTGAAATAAGATGATAACCTTCCAGTGCCTTTGACGTTGCAGGTCCAATTGCACAAATTTTTACCTGATGAAGGATACGGATATCATAACCCAGTTCCTTGATACGATTGAAAAAATAATCAACACCGTTTACACTCGTGAAAATAAGCCAGTCGTAAATGTTTAATTTCTTTATGGATTTATCGACGGGACTCCAATCGTCTGGTGGTACTATTTTTATTGTCGGATATTCGATGACATCCGCTCCCAATTTTGCAAGTTCCAGTGCAAAAGCACTCGCCTGACTTCTTGCCCTCGTAACGACGATCTTCTTTCCGAATAAAGGTTTGGTTTCAAACCAGTTCATCTGAGTCCTTAGTTTAACAACATTACCTACAATTATTACAACAGGTGCCTTGAAAGCTTTTTCTTCTGCCAGTTTGACTATCGTCCCGAGTGTTCCAACTAATGTCTTTTGATCGGGATGTGTCCCATACCTTATTAATGCACAGGGGGTGTCATGTAAAAGTCCATTTTGTGTCAGATTGCTGACAATTTCTGACAACTTTGACATCCCCATCAAAAAAATTAGTGTTTCCGCACCGGTTGAGATCTTATCCCATTTTATCGAAGATTCGGCCTTCAATGGTGACTCGTGACCTGTAATTATCGCAAGGGAAGAGGCAAAATCACGGTGAGTTGGAGGAATTCCTGCATAAATTGGCGCCGCTAAGGCTGAGGTTATACCGGGTACTATTTCAAAAGAAATATTATTATCATGAAGATAAAGGACCTCTTCACCACCTCTGCCAAACATGAAGGGATCTCCTCCCTTCAGACGGGAAACTGTCAATCCTTCCTTTGCTCTTTTAACAATATAAGCGTTAATCTCGTCCTGAGTAAATGAATGTTGCCCTTTTCTCTTACCCATATAGACAATTTCTGCAGATTCCCGGCAGTAATCCAGTAGTTTTGAATTGGCTAGGCTGTCGTATATGACAACGTCTGATTCTTCAAGACAACGTATACCTTTTAATGTGATCAAACCGGGATCTCCAGGTCCCGCACCTATTAGATAAACTATTGGACTGCTCAAAATCATCCTCCTAGAATTTCTTTCAAAATTTTATCTGCACCCATTTTAAAAAGATTTTCCCCGAGTTCCCATCCTAACCTCTCTGCTTCTTTTCTGTCTCCTTTAATGGAATCACGGATTATCCTTTTACCATCGAGGGAACCAACCATCCCTGAAATTTTCAGTTCCGAGCCAGATATGATTCCATGTGCGGCAATGGGGGCTTTGCAGCTGCCCTCGAGCCTCTCGAGAAATGCTCTTTCAGCAGTAACACAGTCTTCCGTATTGACATCATTCAGTAACCTGATAATTTGAATCGTTTCTTCATCACCTGCTCTAACTTCTATCCCTAAAGCTCCCTGTCCGACCGCAGGAATGAAATCTTCCAGAGGAAGATATTCTGTTATTTTCTCGACTTTGCCAAGCCTTTTAATACCGGCAGCAGCAGCTATTATTCCTCCATATTCCCCCTCTTCGAGTTTCCTCAACCTTGTATCCATGTTCCCCCTTAAAAGTTTGACGGCAAGATCTGGACGGTTGTTGAGTAAAAGGGATTTCCGCCGAAGACTGCTGGTTCCGATAATGGTTCCAGACTTTAAATCGTTCAATTTACTGCTATCATGAGTAATAAGGCAGTCCCTGGGATCTTCACGACAGGTAACTGCTGCAAGACAAAGCCCCGCAGGGATTATCGTTGTCATATCTTTCAGGCTGTGAACCGCAATATCGATTTCCTTCCTCAAAAGAAAATCTTCAAGCTCCTTTATGAATAATCCCTTTCCTCCAATTTCAGATAAAGGTATGTCGAGTTTCTTGTCACCTTCGGTCTTTATAATAACAAGTTCTATCTGAATATCCGGATTCGATTCTTCAAGCTTCTGTTTCACATGTTTGGCTTGCCATAAAGCCAGATTGCTTCCCCGGGTTCCTATCTTTAGAAGTCTCATACTATTGATTCTCGATGTTGAATAATTTTTTTGCAACCTCAACGTGTTCTAAACCCCTGTCCGAATCTGTGAATTCCTTAAGCTTTACCAGCGGTTCATGCAGTATCTTGTTCATGTAGGAGATGGAAAAAGCTTCGATCAAATCCTTCTCCTTATCTCCGAATGAATTCCCCGATTTTGATAATATCCGCTGGATCTCCGATTGCCTGATGTTATCGAACTTCTCCCTTAATGATTTTATGGTGGGTACTACTGAAAGAGAATTATACCAGCTTATAAATATCGATACTTCCTTGTTGATTATTTGTATTGCCTTCTCAACTTCATTTTGCCGTCGTGCTATATTTGTTTCGACAATCTGCTTCAAATCATCAATATCATAAACATAAGCGTTGTCGAAATCGTTAACCCCGGGATCTATATTTCGAGGTACTGATATGTCAATGAAAAAAATTGGTTTATATTTTCTCACTCGCATTATCTTCTTGATGTCTTTTGCATTAATAAGGTAATGAGGTGCTCCTGTAGATGTAATTATTATATCTATCTCTTGAAGACTATTGAGATAATTTTCGATTGGTACCGCTTTACCACCGTATGCTTTCGCCATCTTCTCGGCTTTCTCGAATGAGCGGTTGACAAAACTTACATTCGATATTCCATCGGTTATAAAATGTTCGACAGCAAGTTCAGCCATCTCGCCGGCTCCGATTATCAATACAGATTTGTCATCGAGATTTCCAAAAATTTTCTTCGCTAAATCCACCGCTGATGAACTGACAGATACTGGATTCTTTGCAATATCAGTTTCGGTTCTCACCTTTTTAGCTGTCTCTAAAGCCTTGGTCATGATCTGGATTAGAATAAAATCCACCGTTTGTACTTCTGAAGCTATCTGGAAAGATTTCTTGAATTGACCGAGAATTTGAGGCTCTCCAATTACAAGGGAATCAAGACTGCTGGCTACACGGAATATATGATTAAGTGCATTTTTGGATTTAACAATATATAAATAATCTTCGAATTCAGAAAGTTGATAATTTTTACTCTCACTGAAAAAACTCTTTAATGAGGATATAGTTGAATCTTCTCCTTTTGAGTGTGCATATATTTCAGTCCTGTTACAAGTGGATAAAAGAATTCCAGAATCGATACCATCGATTTCAACTATCTTTTTAAGAGGTTCTTTTAATTTGTCTTCGGGAAAGAATAACTTTTCCCTTATGTCTAGGGGTGTGTTTTTGTGATTGAGTCCAATTGCAAGTATATTCATGAGTTCTTGTTACATATATGAATGTAAACCGTCCAGTAAAAAGGTTACACCGAAAAATGTGAAAAGAAGTGATATAAAGCCTGCTATTGAAAGATATGCTGCTTTTCTACCCCTCCATCCGGATATCGCTCGCGCATGAAGAACCGTTGCATATATCAACCAGGTTATGAGTGTCCATACTTCCTTGGGATCCCAGCTCCAGAATGCTCCCCAGGCATCCTTCGCCCAGATTGAACCGGATACAATTCCAAGAGTCAGAAAGATAAATCCAAACCGCAGAAGATAATAACCAACTTTATCAAGCACCTGTAAGGATGGAAGACGACGATATATCTCCCTGGGATTTTTCCTTTTGAGCTGCCTTTCCTGGGTTAAGTACATGATTCCAAGACAAAATGTCTGTAAAAATCCCGCATAACTTAAAAAGCAGAACATTGTGTGTACAAACAACCATCCACTCTGCAAGGCTGGATTCAAAGGTGTAAGCTTGGAATTTAAAGTGAAAGTAGAGAGGGAAATTAAAAATACAAGGGGGATTATGAATGAACCTAATATTCTGAGTTTATAAATGCGCTCGATGGAAAGATAGATAATTATTGTTATAAGGGTGAAAAAAAATATTGATTCAAAAAGGTTAGAGACGGGGAAAAAACCTGCCTTGCTCCAGCGAATAATAAAAGTTAAAAGATGAAAGAACAAACCAGATAAAGCTGAATAAAAAGAAATTCTCTGTATAATCTCTTTATCTTTCTTGAGAAAATATAAATATCCCGTCGAGGAAATTCCATATAATATAACTGAAAATATAAATATTGTTTTCATTTATAAAATTTTAATTGTTTAAATCTGGGATAGAAATATTTTGTCCCGATAAATCTATTACTAATTTTTTGTTCTCTGTTATATTATACAATCAAAGTCCCAAAAATTGCTATATGTGCTTGATCCCTTTAAATAAGATGCTGTTAATATTGATAATGGATAAAGTTCGGAATAAATTATCATAATTTTTAATCGTGTGAAATCTACAATGAATAAAATCGATTGCATTTGGCTTCTTAAAAAAACTTGACTTTTTTAAGATGTCTATCGTCTAATATATTGAAATTAATACGAAATGAGAAAAATATGGGAGATTTTGAAAGTTCTTTGACAAGAGATGGGAAAAAATTGTCAAAAGAAGATTTTATTGTTGAAAATCTTGGTAAATGTGAAATACCCTCTCCATTGAAACTATCTTCAAAAAGAGGTGATGGTATTGTCGATTATATTAAAGAAGGCACCAAACTCCTTCTAAAGGCAGAATTGACTTCTTCAGATAAACCCAATCCCGATCTGGCTTTCGAAAAAGCCGGACCCAGAGGATTGATATACTTCAACCCTGAAAAAACAAATGTGGGTATTGTCACCTGCGGTGGTATTTCACCAGGTCTGAACAATGTTCTAAGATCTATTTTTATGGAACTATATTACAAATATGGAACTCAAAATATCTTCGGATTTAAATATGGATTCAGCGGTTTTGACTCTACTATTGGAATAAATACGATCAAATTCGACAGAAATGTCGTGCATAATATTCATAATATTGGTGGCACTATATTAGGTACATCACGAGGTACGCCTCCTACGAAAGTTATAGTCGATACTCTGGATTACCTCGGTATACACGTACTCTTCTGTATTGGAGGGGACGGAACCCTCAGAGGCGCTCATGCAATCCATCAGGAATTAAAAAAAAGAGGATTGAAAAAATCTATCATCTGTATCCCAAAAACAATTGATAACGACATTCCTTTCGTTTTCAAGACTTTTGGATTTGATACCGCTGTCAAAATGGCAAAAGTTGTCATAGATTGCGCTCATACCGAAGCCTCAGGAGTTCATAATGGCATCGTTCTTGTGAAACTCATGGGTAGAGATTCCGGATTTATCGCATCCTTTGCAACTCTGGCTTGTAATGATGTCAATTTTACCCTTGTACCCGAGGTGCCGTTTGATCTGTATGGGAAAAAAGGTTTTCTCACCCTGCTTGAAAAGAGAATTCTCGAAAGGGGACATGCGGTTATTGTGGTAGCTGAAGGTGCCGGGCAAAATCTCTTTAATAAAGAAAGAGTAAAAAAAGATGCTTCAGGCAATCTTCTGCTTCTCGATATTGGTTCATATTTGAATGAAAAAATCGAAGAGTATTTCAAAAAACGTGAAATCCCAATTTACCAGAAATATATGGATCCAAGTTACATTATCCGTGGTGTTCCAGCAAATGCTAGTGATGGAATATTCTGCGATAGACTCGCCAGAAATGCCGTCCATGCCGCTATGGCTGGAAAGACAGATATCGTTCTGGGATTATGGTATAACGTACTTACACATGTTCCACTTGCAATGGTTACATCAAGAAAAAAAAGACTTTCACCGGAAAGCTCTCTCTGGCTGAGTGTCCTTTCAACTACAGGTCAGCCTTTCGAAATGAAAAACTGAACATATGTCAAACCCCTCATAAAAACTTGAATAATTGACCTTCATTTAACTCGATCGTTTGATCTTCCGATATTTTAATATGTTCTCTATGAATTTGTCTGTTTAAAATAATGACCATGATATGATAAAGAAATTCAAACTCTTTCTCTCGTTCATTCTCCTGCTGTCCATACCATGTTTTATTGATGGTAGGGTTATTGATATTAAAGAACCTGAAGGTGCTGCATGTGTTATTCAGGATATTGATGGGATCATGAATATCACTCTTCGTGTCAGGTTAATGGGGGTTCAGGGATATGACATGCTTGCAAAAAATTATACCGGTTCAGTTTCTAAAGCTGAACAAATTGAAAAATTTAACAAAATAATTGGCACTGATGTAGGCGTTTTCAGACATATACAATACAATGTTCTTAAACCAGAATTTAAAAGACTCCTTATCGAGACTGCCTTTCCAAAAGATAAATATGTAAAAGATGGATGGCATCATAAGGTCACATATGTCAGAAAATTTTCTGGATATGAAACCCTGTTCAGGATTGCTTTCTGGTTCACAGGTTCGGGCTTTAACTCGAGTGAATTGATGAAATTCAATAAAATAAAGGAAGATATTAGAAAAGATCAGAATATTATTATTCCGGATTACTTACTTCTTGATATATTCAAAGGTGAATTAAAAATCGAATCTCAGGTTGAGAAAAATGAAGAACAGGTCTCTTATAACTCAACAAAAAATGGTGAACTGGAATATAAAAAAGATCGGGAAGGGGAATATGCTGCCTATTCCTTGAAACAGGGAGAAGCTCTATATACAAGTGTCGTTATTAGATTTACCGGGCAGATTAGACATGACGATGTTATGAAAACTGCTGAGGAAATCAGAATCAGAAGTGGTATTGAAGATGTCACAGACATTGCAATCGGTTATGAAATAAAAATACCCATCTCTATTTTACTACCGGAATATTTACCAAGAGACAATATCAGGAGAATGGAATATGAAAAACATCAGGCTTATATTGATGGTGTTAAGAATCCGGTAAAAACAAAAAACCTGTACGGTGTCCATGTAATACTTGATCCGGGTCACGGGGGGGCTGATCCCGGAGCGATCGGTTATTACAATATGCACGAGGACGAATATGCATACGATGTTGCTTGCAGGATTAGAGAAATACTTTCAAAAAAAACCAGGGCAAAAGTGCATATGACAATTACTGATAAAAAAAACAAGTTTTCAGTCAAAGATGAAAAAAAATTAAAAAACGATAATAATGAAGTCCTTAACACAATTCCACCTTACAATCTGGATAATTCCAGGACTGCTGCAAACCTAAGATGCTACCTGATTAATCATATCTTTTGCAATTTGGTGGGAGAAGGTGTTGATCCTCAAAAAATTGTCTTCACCAGTTTCCATTTCGATGCAAGATTCTCCGATTCTCGTGGTGTCATGATCTATATCCCAGGTTCGAAGATGAGAAAGTCTTCTTTCCATAAAAGTGGTGGCTGCTACAAAAAATACTATGAATACCGGTACTCTCCGAAAATAATTTTCCCGGCTAAGGATATGGGCATTTTTGAAGGATACAGTAACGAGTTTGCATATACTTTAGTCAATTACTTCAAAAACTCGGATGTCGAAGTATCTAAAATTAAACCGGTTAGGGATAAGATTTTCAGGGGAAGAAAAATTTTGCTTCCCGCTGTTCTGAGATATAACCTCGTACCAACCTCTGTCCTGATTGAAGTTGCTAATTTCAAAAATAGAAGGGACTGCAAGGTTGTGAGACAGGCTAGCTACCGGCAGGCTGTTGCTGAAGCCTATGTTAATGCTCTAAAAGAATATTATGATGGCAAAATGTAAGATATATTTCCTTCTCTTGATTTTTCTTGCAGGAGCTTGGCTGAGGTTTTATAAACTTGGATCACAAAGTATGTGGCAGGATGAAGCTTATGCTGTCTCTTGCAGCCAACAGTCTATTCCAGGAATAATTGAATGGCAAATTAAGGATTCTTCCCCTCCACTTTATTATATTCTTTTAAAATTATGGTCAACGTTTAACGATTATGGTGAATGGTGGATTCGTTCATTCTCTGTCATGAACGGTATTCTCTTCCTGATTGTTCTATTTCTGATCGTAAAAAAACTGGTGAATAATGAAACAGCCCTGTTTGCATTGGGCATAACAGCCATATCACCTTACATGATCTATTATTCGCAGGAAACGAGGATGTACTCGATGTTGCCGCTGTTATCTGTCCTGATTTTTTATTGTTTTATTTCATACAAGAAAAATAACAGTAAGGCTGCTTTGATTCTGTATACTCTTCTTTCTTTGGTGCTCCTCTATACACATAATTATGGGATTTTCATCGTTGGAACAGGTTTTCTTGTAAGTATTCTCAAAAGAAGATCGGGGGAAAAGGAACTTCTTTGGACTCATCTGATTATACTGGTTTTCTACCTTCCGTGGATTTTTGGTATTTTAACCCAGCTTTCTGGAAATAACACAGCATGGATTCACACCCCGGAATTGAAGGATCTTGCTAGAACCCTGGTCTATTTTGCCGGTTGGAGTTGGAAACTCCCATTTAAAGCTCCGGATATCCTGTTTATTATTACAGGATTGATAATTATAATCATCGCTTTTCTCTTTTCAATTTTTTCCCTATATTTTACAAACAAGAATAATTATCAGGATTGCAAATCTCCGGTAGATATTAAAATACTTGTATTTTTTTTAATAATCCCGGCATTTACCTCGTTCCTCATCTCTTATTTGAAACCCATATATGTTGCCGGAAGGTACGATGTTATCTTTTATCCTTTTTTCATAATACTTGTTGCTCTCGGTTTGTCGAGGATGGACAATACAAAGTTCAAATATATTCTCTTCATCATGCTTATTTTATCTAATGCATTTTTGCTAAAATCATATTATCATGATTTCAACAAAAGCAACGATCGGGATCTTGCCAATTATATCTTTGAGAATGCAAAATCCGATTCTCTTCTTGTATTCACCGATCTTTCATCAACTCCATTTGAATATTATTGTAAAATGAATTCAAAATCCTATGACTTGTTAAGATTCCCGGGAGGACCTAAGGGCTGGATTGAAAAAGATGCTTTTTTAAAATTGAGATCTTATACTATCGATAGAGTCGAAAAAATAAAAGATTCAATAAATTCATATAAATCTTCAAAAAGTAAATTATGGATCATGTATGAACCATACCCTGTCATAAATAGGGATCTGGTCGAAGAAATTGGACATGAATATAATCTTGTTGAGAGGATCAGGTTTCCTGCAGGTCACCTCGACAATCAGGTTACAGATATATACGTATTTAATCTTTAATTTTTCATTCAAGGAATAAATGAGCATATTGAAAATAAAACCAGATCTTGTGGGGCAGGATGATGAATTGGAAGGTGTAGTTGAAGGAATAGTCTTTTCCAATGACGAGAATGGCTTCACTGTTGCCAGATTTCTTCCAACTGAAGGAAAAGAAACAATACGTATTGTTGGAAAAATGATCGGTCTCAAAGTCGGAGAACCGTTGAAATTAGAGGGTACCTGGACACGACACCCAAAATATGGAATAAATTTCAACGTAAAACAATATTCTGTCGAAGTTCCTGCAACATTGAGCGGTATAAAGAATTATCTTTCCTCCGGGTTGGTTGACGGTATAGGTAAGGAATATGCTGCAAGGATAGTTGCTAAATTCAAGGAAAAAACTCTGGATATAATCGAAAAAGAACCTGAAAAACTCCTCGAAGTCAGCGGTATTGGAAAATCGAGACTGGAAAAGATCAGTGCAGCATGGAAATCACAGAAAGGAATCCGCAATCTTATCCTGTTCTTACAGGATGTGCAAATATCTACTAATATGGCTGCAAAGATTTATAAGACTTACGAGGAGGATGCTATCAGCGTCCTCAAGAGTAATCCTTATAAACTTACAGACGATATATTCGGTGTAGGTTTCCGGAAAGCTGATGATATAGCGGGAAAGCTGGGAATAGAAAAGAACGCACCTATAAGGATTGAATCCGGTATTGAATTTATCCTGAAGACAGCTGCGGATGATGGACATTGTTTTATTCCCGAAGATGTATTGACAAATAAATGCTGCGAAATACTGGGTATTAATAAGGATTCCATATCCCCTGCATTGGAAAATCTATTACAAAATAAGAGAGTGGTTTTGGAAGTTACAGAAAACGGGAAAAGAAATTTATATCTTAACAGTCTGTATAATGCTGAAAAAAATGTCGCTGAAATTCTGAAATCTATAATAAATTATCCCGGAAAAGCATTTAAAGTTAACCTTCAATCCATTATAAATCATACACAGGATAAGTTTGGAATAGAACTTGCTGATAAACAAAAAGAAGCGATTAGGACACTTCTCGAAAGGAAAATTTCAATAGTTACAGGCGGTCCTGGAACTGGGAAAACTACACTTATAAGATGTCTTGTAGAAGTTGCAAGAAAAGTCGGTATAAAAGCGCTTTTGGCTGCACCCACGGGAAGGGCTGCAAAAAAATTATCGGAAACTAGCGGATACATTGCAAAAACTATACACAGGCTTCTGGAATTCAATCCTGGTATCGGAAGGTTCATGAAAGACGAAACGAACTTTCTCGAGGGAGATTTAATTGTTTTAGACGAAATATCAATGGTTGATATTTCCATCATGTCTTATTTCTTGAGAGCAGTAAAAAGATCTTCGTATGTGCTTTTTATAGGTGATGTCAATCAGCTTCCATCCGTTGGACCCGGTAATGTCCTGAAAGATATGATACAATCGGGGGTAATTCCAATCGTTGAACTGACACAGATTTTCCGACAGGCTAAAGACAGCCAGATTATAAAAAACGCACATCTTATAAATACAGGTGAATATACACCCCAGACTATTAAAAATAGAGATGAACTGCTGGATTTTTATTTTATCGAGCAGAACCAGCCTGATGTTGTTCTCGATATGATTAAGGAGATGATGAAATCGAGAATACCCAAAAGATTCGGGTTCGATCCAATTGAAGATGTTCAGGTTCTCGTACCAATGAACAGGGGAGAGATTGGTGTTAATAATTTGAATACAGAGTTACAGTCTCTGCTTAATAACTCCCGAACCATCGTGGAAAAAGGTTCCAGGGTATTCAGGTTTGGTGATAAGGTCATGCAAATTAGGAACGATTATGACAAGGAAGTCTACAACGGCGATATAGGTAGAATATGTGCAGTTGATGAGAATTTGAGGACTGTGCAGGTTAAATTCGACGAGAATTATAAAGTTTTATATGATTATGAGGATCTGGACGAACTTGTTCTGGCTTATGCCATTTCGATCCATAAATCTCAGGGTAGTGAATATCCAGTGGTAATTATTCCCATACTCACGCAGCACTTTATGCTGCTTCAGAGAAACCTTCTATATACTGCTGTTACAAGGGCAAAAAAACTCGTCATACTTATCGGTGACAGGAAATCAATCTACATCGCTCTCAACAACAACAAAGTCCATGACCGTTACACAAACCTCGCCCTGAGATTAAGGATAAAATAATGAATTATTTTATAATCTTCGAAAATTCCACTTCTATCCGGTAGTTTTTTCTATCTCTTGTCGGGCAGAGTTTTAGAACCTTGAGGGGAAAGAGTTTTAATTGTGAGGAAAGTTCGCTCTCCGGTATCAGGATATCCCCGGCTTTCCTTATTGATAAAAGGTAATCAGCTTCGTTTCTTTTAACAATACTTCCGTTTAATACTCTCCCGCTGGGAGATTCCCACACATGAGCTGTTCTTGCCCTGTTCTCGAGGCATAAGGAATCTGCAACACCTCCGATGACAAGTGTTTTTTCGGAGAATATCCCACCAAGCATTCTGCTCGTATCACGTAACGTGAATGTGGGTTTATAGAAATGAAGCCCGTATAATATGAGTGTTACCACCAGAAATACTACGATTGCTGGTTCACGGGGGATTTCAAGCTTGGTTTTGAAATTTATTTTACTCCTTGAAAGGATATAAAAGGATATATGAGATAGGATATAAATAGATATAAATGTCAGAACCTGGAAATTAGATATATGTATATCTCCATGTACTACATTCAGACCTTTAAATGGAATCATGGAGCAAACCTTCTTTGCTAGAATTGATAAAGATGGAATGATCAGGACTAATAATGGTAAACATAGAATTAATGTCATTAACATTCTTACAGGAGAAAGAAATTTTTTGGTCTTCATTATGTCAAAATATTCTTTTAATCTGATAACTTTGATATTCTGTAAAAACGTTGCTGCGAAATAGCATATGAAGGGGATGAAGACTATGTATCTCCTTAAAGGCTTGTGTGTCATTGGGGATAGGGTTATAAATCCAAATATTATAACTGATAAAAACAATAGATCTACTTTTTTGATCCTTCTCAATGGATTTTTATCCTTATTACCGTAAAAATCGAGAAGGAGATTAAAAAGATATAACCAGCATAAAATTTGCACTATGGGCATCTGGGTGATGAATTGGCTGATACTAATTCCGTCTGTCGATATTGATGCGAACAATGTGAAAATGTTCTTGAAAGCTGTAATTAATGTTCCATGAAAATTATCATAGGCTAACCTGGAATAAAGAATCTCTATCTCATCTCCCATCGGTTTGACTATAAATAGATACCAGAAGATTAGGAATATTCCCAGACTGGATAAAAAAACCGCAAATCTCGAGACTATCTTTTTGAAAGCTTTTATATCATCTAACAATTGTAAAAGGAAAAACAATCCAAATGTCCCCAAAGCAAATATGACAGTTGTTTTTGTTATCAAAGCCAATCCAAAAAAGATACCGGATATAGAATATTTGATATATCTATCGTTTTGATTTCTGATTAAATAAAGGGATACTAATAGGAATAAAAGCTGCATCGTATCAACAAGTGCAACACGGCAGTATGCCAGAAAGATGTAATTCAATCCGAAAAATAAGGATGTCAATCCGGCAGTTTCAATACCCTTCTCCCTTTTTATAAAGAAAAAGAAAATGATCAGGGTTAACAATCCTGAAATTGCTGAAACAAGCCTTGCCTGATAAAATCCCACCCCGGAAATAGCAAAGATTATTATCTGTGAGATATAAAAGGGAAAACTGATAATATACGCCTGGTTAAATTCGTTCATTACAGTTTCACTGAAGATAGCATGATTTCTGGCGTTATGCGTCCACCAGCCTTCATCGCCTATGAAGCCTAATGGAAAATCAAATGGTGGGTCGCAAGATAGGTTATAAAATCTTGCAATAATTATCAAGACTATAATGAAAACAAGAGAGGATCTTCTTTTCAAAAAGTCAAACATTAATCATCCGAAAATTTTCTTCTGGAAAAGGAAGAGTAAGTTCCTGAATCCATCCTTCCAAAGGTTCAATTTGCTGGACCCTTCACGGTGCTGGTATTTGAATTGAAATGGTATTTCAATAGATTTTATTTCCGGATGACAGAAAGCTTCTATCTTCAACTCTTCGGATAATGGCATTCCATCACTCCTTATCCTGACTATATCAAGGACTTTACTTCGGAATACCCACATCCCAGATTGGGAATCTTCTATATTCTGTTTGAATAATATCATGATCATCAAAGATAGGATTTTATTACCTACAAAACGTTTGATGTTATCCTTATTTTTATCCCAATCAAGGGGCATACGAGCTGCCGAGATGAAATCGAGTTTTTCGTCAACCAACCTGTCAAGCATTTGCTGTATAGGTGTTGCAGGATAAGATGCATCTCCGTCCATTGTGACGATAATGTCATTTTTGACTGCTTTGAAGCCAGTTTTATATGCTCTTCCATATCCCTGCCTTTTTTCGAATATGACTTTTGCACCCAGTGATTTTGCGATTTCGGATGTTTTATCTGTTGAATTGTTATCTACGACTATTATCTCGTCAATAAAGTCGGGAAAGCTGTTGATGACCTTTGCAATTCCCAGTTCCTCGTTATAACAGGGAACTACTGCCGATATTTTAAGATTTTTATACATCTATCCTGATTTCCTTTTCATCTTGCCAAGTTTTATATGTGTCCATTCCCGAAGGATTTCGGGATACATTTTCAAATTAAATAATATAGCATGGGTTAAAAAACATTCATAGGTGCAGTAACAAGAGTTACTGTCTATCATATTTCGAATCCTCCTGGATTTGTCACTTAACCATAATGCTTTAAAATCATAGTTGAAATCCCTGATATTTCCCATAGAATCAGGTAGAAGTTCACAGGGATATACATCACCCTTACTCATCATCACGCAACTCAGTTTTCCTGCATAACAGGGAATCTTGCGTCTTTTTTCTCTTACGATCTCGGAAATGATCTTCTGACGTATGTTCTTCATGGAATTCACGAAATCGCTGAAAGGATAACCTGCATAACCTTGGAGTTTAGAGGTTCTGGTCTCTTTCTCTAATAGTTTGCAGAATTCGTCATACTTCTGCATATCGACATTTCCAGCTTCAGGATCACGTGGTGTACCTCTTGTAAGTAATTGGTTTATTGTTTTGACTTTTAATTCTTTTTTCAGGTAATTGTATAACTCAATAAGATTGTTTTCGTTATATTTTGAAACAGTAACAGCAACATTAAGATTGAAGTTAGGATACTTGGGTGTAAGTTTAGATAGCTCCTTATATGTCCAGATTGCTTTGTCGAAAAGCCCGGGTAATCCTCTTATCTTATCGTGATCAGTACCGATCCCGTCAATGGAAATATCTATTGCAACATCCATTTTCGGACAGTTTTTTAGAACTTTTTCCATCGTTTCAACTACATTGGTTGTCGTGAATCCATTAGTTGGGATACCTAAATTTGCTGCATTATTGTTTCTGTAAAATATCTCGATTATCTCATAAAGGTCATCACGCAAGAATGGATCACCACCGGTTATGAGGAGAAAGAGGATGGGTGCCATTGTTTTTGAGAATTTTTCAATTTCTTCTAATCTGAGTTCGTTAGATGATCCGTGTTTATCTCCTAAAAGACAATGTTTGCAGTTTGCTTCGCAATGGTCGGTAACGAATAGAACAAAATAAAGCGGTAGAGCATTCTTTTTATAAAGTATATTCTTTGAGAACTTCAGATAATTTAATGCTTTCATATTGATAAAGCTATCATGAAACGCTATAAGGGTCAAGGAGATCTATAACTCAGGATGGTTTGGAAATCTTTATTCTGTAATTATCTGATGGTTCATTGGGATTAGATTTATGTTGCTTCATTTTTTATTTTTTTCATGCAGTGAGTAGACGATATTTCGTTCACCCCCGGGCACGATACTTGCGTTCCATCAGCCGGGGCTGATGGGCAAGTATCGTGCCCGGGGATTTATAGTTTTTCACTCTGATTTCATATAGCAATAGGTTTTAGTCTCAGTTTAGTTTTTCAGGTTGCATTAAATTAATCTTCTTGCCTTTTGATGGTCATTTAATTATATTAAGAGGTAGGAATGGCAGAGAACTTTACAAAACAGTCCCGCAGGGATTTTTTAAGGAATATTTTAGTGGGCTCCTGTGCATTATCAATGGACCCGTTATTAAGGTTCATTCCTTCGGAAGGGGGGCATGCGGATGCTTTTCATTTGAAGAGGGTTAAGGGCTTATCTCATGTGGAGGCCATGTATTATGAGAAGCTGGCGGACAAGGAGGTAATTTGCAAGATTTGTCCGAGGGAGTGCAGGGTAGGTGACATTGAGTTAGGCTACTGCGGGTTGAGGAAAAATGAGGGGGGAGTTTATTATTTTCTGACTGATAACAGGATATGTTCGTATCATGTAGATCCAATAGAGAAGAAGCCTTTGTTTCATTTTCTTCCGGGCACATCCGCTTATTCTATTGCAACTGCTGGTTGCAACATGCACTGCAAGTTCTGTCAGAACTATCAGATATCACAGGTAAGACCTGATCAGATACAAAACATTAAAATGACGCCTTCGGATTGTGTGCAGCAGGTAAGATTGTATAATGCAAGATCAATAGCTTACACGTATACTGAACCTGTTGCTTTTTATGATTACATGTACAGGATATCAAAGGTCGCAAAGGGTTCTGGTGTTAGAAATGTAATGATTTCAGCGGGTTATATTAATCCTGATCCATTGAAGGATATATGTAAATATATAGATGCAATCAAAATTGATCTTAAGGCTTTCACGGAAAGTTTTTATAAGAAGTGGTGTCAGGCCGAGCTCGAGCCCGTTCTTGATGCGATGAAGGTTATCATCTCAGAGGGTGTGTGGCTCGAGATAGTCTGTCTTGTCATTCCTTCTTTAAACGATTCAAATGCTGAAATCAGGAAAATGTCTGCTTGGATTATTGATAATCTGGGTGATTCTGTACCTTTGCATTTCAGCAGATTTCATCCGACGTATCTTTTGAAAAATCTTCCGCCGACTCCTTTGAGTACTCTTAACAGGTGCAGGGATACAGCATTGGAAGCGGGGTTGAAATATGTTTATGTAGGGAATGTACCGGGTCATGATGGTGAAAATACTTATTGTCCGAAATGCAAGAAGATACTTATAAAAAGGACTGGTTATTTGACTAAAGTTATTAATTTGAAGGATGGAAAATGTGCAGCATGTTCAGAAACCATTCCCGGTGTTTGGAGTTGAAATGTTGGGGAAAATTATAATTCTAGTAATAATGATTATTTTGTTACCCAGTTTAGTTTTTTCAGGTGAATGGGTTACTCAGAGGGTGAAGGTAGGAGATAATAGGCTGGATATATGCTTTGTGGATGGTAAGCATGGTTTTTGTTCGGGATGGGGGGGAGAGATATATGCTACGAGTGATGGCGGAAATACGTGGCTTATTCAGGAGACTGGTCTGGATAATTATGTGTGGATAAATGCTCTTTTTTTTCTGGATAAAGACCGGGGTTTTGCTGCGGGAACATTCGGTTCATTTTTGAGCACGGAGGATGGTGGGGAAACATGGATTAAGAGGGAAGTAAAGGGTATTGAATTCAAAGACATTTTTTTTCATGATGAGAATATTGGATTTGGTGTGGGTAACGACGGCATGATCTTGAAGACAGAGAATAGTGGATTAAATTGGAAAGAAATTGAGAGCAATTCTGAAGAGCTGCTGAATAAAATTGTTTTTGTAAATGAAGATTCCGGCTGGGTTGTTGGTTCAATGGGTACTATACTCCATACGGAAGATGGGGGTAAAAAATGGAGATCACAGAAATCTGGTACTGAATCTATGCTTTATTCTATAACTTTCAGGAATGATATCGGATTTGCGGTCGGTATGAATGGTACTCTTCTGGTAACCGAAGATAGGGGATTACGTTGGAATAGGAGAAAACTCGGAACCGGAATTGAATTAACGGATATCGCTTTTTATAATAAATTATCCGGGTATATTGTCGGTGAAAACGAAACTATCTTCAGGACGGATGATGGTGGTAAATCATGGATAATTGAATCAACTTCTAAAACAGGCTGGCTTCATTCTATAACTATTGAAGAAAAGGGGAAATGCTGGGTATCAGGAAACCATGGAAAAATAATGGTCAATTAATGTTGGTTTTACGCTGTTTTTTTCTCTTGATCCGTTTCTTTATTAACATCAGGGAATATTGAAATCTGCGAGTATGCGAGGAAATCTTTGCAAGTGTCTTTGAATTCACATTTGTTTATACATACTTGAACATGGATGCTGGGTTTGTTAACTCTTCTGTTACATGTAATAAATTGACCTGGTTTGTTTTCGCTCATATTTCTCCTCAGTTAGTACACAAGATGATACACATATTAATGTATAATATACTACACATAATATACCTTGTCAAGGAAAATATTTTTGTTATTTCGACTAAAAACCCTTTATGTTGTAAAAAAATCAAAAACTACATCTTTATATAGATATTAATTTTTTTGAGGTGACCTTTGATGAATAATTTGGTAAAAAAACTTGGATTCGAGAGAATACCACCCGAAAAGAAATATTATTCTGCTGTTCCGGGATTATTGAACAGAATCAAGAATCTCTATGAGAACATTTGCGATATTTATGGTGACGATGGGCTGGAACTTATCAGGAAAAACAGTAAAGAGTATGGCTTACAGATCGGTAAAAGGATTAACTCGAAGGGGGAGGTTAAAGGTATCAGGGATGTAGGTTGCTTTATTTTGAAGGTTTTCGACAATGTCGCTGAGAATTGGGAGGTTACCCATTTTGATGATGACAGGTTGGTGATTGAAGTACCTAGATGTCCATATACTTTCGAATCAGAAGCACTTTGCAAGGCTCATATACAGATGGAAAAATCCCTGATTGAAACATTAGATGATTCACTTGACTACAGGGTTGGAAAATCAATACCTGCTGGCGACAGGGTTTGTGAACATATTTTGTTGAGAAAATAACACTTCTATTTTGTTGTAAAATCGGTATTTGAGGTGATTATTGGCTTCAGTTGATTTAAGGAAAAGGGCTATTAGTCTTAAAGCTTTTACAATTTCTTGAAATATCCTTAAAAATTCTACTGCTCTTCATTTTTCTCGTACGGTTTGAATTTCCCTTTGTCAATTATAAAGAAACTCGTCATTTTATGGGCTTCTCCATTTTCTTGCATGGATGTTAAACCTGAAACTCCATGGAAGTTCTGTATAGAATGAAGTTGCTCGTTCAAAAGAGTTCTCGATTTTGTACCTTTTTTTATCTGCTGCATGATCATGATTGCTGTATCGTATGCTTGAGCTTGCATATAATCAGGTTCTATTGCGTATTCCTTGATAAATTGCTCTAAGAAATAACTTGATGCTGCACTCTTGTCATATTTATTAAAATTATCGCAAAATATCCCACCCTGTACAAATTGTTCACCGTTGTTAAAAACATCAGGGGAGTTCCATGTATTAATACCAAGAAGCTGGTAATCTTCAATCTCGTAGAATGCTATCTGTGAGGAAATCATCGATGCGTTGTTTGCTGTGTCGGTTATAATAATTCCTATGGGTCTGTTTTCAATTTCATTGATTTTAGCGATCTGGTCTTTGAAATCAGTGCTTTCAGGAGGATAAACAATTGGATGTAAAGATATATCCGCTATGTTTTTATTCATTCTGTCTGTAATCTCCAGAACTAGATAACCATATTTATTCTCTGGATACAGGAGAACGAAATTCCTGATATTTAATTCATTTAGTGAGAATTCGATAAGCTGGTCTAACTGTTGTTTAAGGGTAATACAGTTTCTCATGAAGTATTTGGATTTGCCTGCTAGCTCAGGGGCACTTGCGGTTGGTGAAAAAACCGGTATCTCGAATGCATCTGCAGATTTCAATATTGCTTTTGCATTTACACTCAAAACGGGACCTAAAACACCTATAACCCCTTCCTTGATCGCTAATATCTCTAAACATTTCTTTGTCATTTCAGCTTCACCATTGTTATTCTTTATAACAAGTGTAATTTGCTGCTTGGGATTTAAAGAGTTAAAAATTCTTACTGCAAGATTAATACCTGACAAAACATTCTTACCGAACAATTCATAATTCCCCGTTAAAGGAAGAATGCATCCTATTTTATTTGGAAAGATCCCCTTCTGGGGTGAGAGCATTTCCATTAAAGCTTCTAACTCGGGCTTGTATTCTGAATCGGGATATTCCGATGAAAAATTGCGTGCATTCATCACAGCATCAATTATATCTCCCCTCTCCCTCGATATTTTTATAATTCTAATGGCTGCATAATCAGAAGGGAAGGAAGGTAAATATTTAACTACTATCTTATCAAGGATCTTGTCGTCGGATATCTCATCTATTATTTCCTTTATTTTTCCTATGATGGAAACCTTACCGGGATCAGGTCTGCATTTTGTTTCGATCTCGAGGAGTTTGTCGATTTTCTTAATTACATCTTTATTATGATTTATCAGGTCAAGTTCCAGCGCGAGCCTCTGGCAGGTTATTTTAATGTCACTGCTTTTTCCCAGATATTCTAGCTCTTTTAGCAGCGAGTCTTTGTCCTTCAGGTTCAAATAAATTTTTGCGAGATAAAGGTGAATAATATCTGCACTCTTTACATCCTTTACAAAACGGAAAGCTTCTTTGAAATAGAAAATTGCACGGTGATAAAGTTTCTCCTTTAAATAACATCTACCTAATAATACATAAGCTTTATCCATCATATCTGTTGGACTCTTTTGCAGGAACAACTCTAAACTCTTTATGGATTGTTTATAATAACCAGTTTGAAAAAATATAAGGCACCGTTCATACTCACCTGCGGTTATATAATCGCTAAGGGGATAATTTCTTATTAGCGTGTTAAAGCAGTGAATGGATTTTTTGTAGTTGCCTGTTTTGAAATATGATTTTCCCGCATAATAATATGCTGCCTCAATGTAATTTCCATCTCCATATTCATTGATTATTTTCTCGAATTCGGAAGCGGATTTATAATAATCACTGAGATTGTATGAGGACATAGCACTGTCATAGATCTTTTTTTGAGTTCTATGCGATAAAATACAACCTGTTGTAAGTGCGCATAAGCAGAAAATTATTATCGGCTTGTATAATTTTCGCTTAAAAAGACTCGTTATTTTTTTTAAAACTTCCACATCAGGATATTCTTGAACCATCTTTTATGTTTTTATCGGCTTCAATGGTAAGAACGGATAGACCTTCTTCGTCATGAACTGCAAGGATCATGCCGTTTGATTCCACTCCACGTATCTTTGCTGGTTTTAAATTTGAAACAACTATTACGCGTTTGCCGGGTAGATCTTCGGGTGGGTAATATTTGGCTATTCCTGCAACCAGTGTCCTCTCCTCGCTGCCGATAGAAACTTGAAGCTTCAAAAGGTTTTTGGCATCAGTAACCTTTTCTGCTGTAAGTATGGTTCCAAGTCTCAAATCAACCCTGGCAAAGTCATCTATGCTAAGAAGGTCCTGTTTCTCTTCAGTCACTTTTGGCTTCTCCTCTTTTTTTCGTATTTCTATTTTTTTAAATATTGGTGAGATCTTTCCGATTGTCAGTGGTCGATCAATTAAATTGAATTTTATTCTGTCACCATCCAGATCTATTTTAATTTCTTCATCGATACCCATCTGCTTCCACATTTTGATTGATGAATCTGGAATGAATGAATTGAGAATAGGTATTATTCCTTTTAGCATTGAGCAAAGGAGATTCATGACCGCTTCAAGCCTTGTAATGTCGTTCTCCTTTTTCAAATTCCAGGGCTTTTCCCTGTCGATCAAGGTGTTTGCAATGGATATAAGACTCCATAAGTCTCTCAATGCTTGTTGGAATTTGCACGAAAGCATGTTCTGATGAGCTGAATTTAAAATTTCCTCGCTTCTATCTATAACCTCTTTGAAATCACCGTTCAGGTTTTCGGGAAACTCGGGGATAACTCCTTTGAAATATTTGATGACCATAGTCAAAGTCCTGTGGAGTAAATTACCCAGATCGTTTGCCAGATCGCTGTTTATTCTCCTGATGAAAGCTTCCTCCGAATATTTACCATCCTGACCGAATACTATCTCACGTAAAAGAAAATATCTGATTGGATCAATGCCATATTTTTCAACTTTTTCAAACGGATCCAAAATATTACCAGCACTCTTGGACATCTTCTGCCCGTCATCCGCCAGTATCCAGCCGTGGGCATATATAGTCTTTGGTAAGGATATACCCGCAGACATCAACATTGCTGGCCAGTAAATTGCATGGAACTTGAGAATATCCTTGCCAATAAGATGAAGATCACATGGCCAGAATTTCTCGAATAAGGATTCGTGAAAGATGAGTCCCGCTGATGTGATGTAATTGGTCAATGCATCGAACCATACGTAAAATTTATGACCCGGATACCCGGGAACTTCGATTCCCCAATCTACTGAAGTCCGGCTGATGCTAAGGTCATTCATCCCCGATTTGACCAACGATACCACTTCATTGTAGCGAGATTCCGGTTGAATGAAGTCCTTGTGTTTTTCATAATACTCGAGTAGTGGTTCCTGGTATTTGGACAACCGGAAGAAAAGTGTTTCCTCTTTCAGCTTTTTGAGCTCATGTCCGAATTCGGGGCATTTACCATCCACCGCTTGAAATTCTGTCACGTATTTCTCGCACGAAACACAATATAATCCCTCGTATTTACCCAGGTATATGTCTCCATTCTCTTCTGTCCGCTTGAACAACTCGTGGACAACTTTTTCGTGCCTGGGTTCTGTCGTCCTTATGAAATCGTCATACTTGCAGTTGAATATCTCGCACATCTTCTTCCACTTGAGGATCAATCTGTCAACAAATACGATTGGCTCTTCATGGGCTTTTTCCGCTGAGTCCTGGACCTTTTGACCATGCTCATCTGTACCGGTTGTAAAACGTACATCATATCCCAAAAGCCTTCTATACCTGGCTACTACGTCTGCAATAACTGTTGTATAAACATTACCAATATGGGGTGTTGCATTTACATAGTAAATAGGTGTTGTAACGTAATAAGTCTTGCCATTCGATTCTCTTTTGATTGCTCTATTCATTTCTTCTCTTTGACATCTCTTTCAAATATTCTTTTTTGGTTAATGTTGTTCGGCTCCCATTAGGTAATTCAACTTTTATTATCTCTTTCAAAATATCAATGTCGACAACTGTCACAGGACCCTTTGATAGATTCAATTTCTGATTTACCTTGGGGAGTTCTTTCTTGATCTCTTCATAAATTCGGTTTTCATAATTCAAACAGCATAAAAGTCGACCGCATACTCCAGATATCTTCGATGGATTCAATGGAAGATTCTGCTCCTTTGCCATCCGCATTGATACAGGCTCGAAATCACTCAAAAAAGTCTTGCAGCAAAGCTCCTTACCGCAAAATCCTAACTCGCCCCAGATCCTCGCTTCGTCCCGGACTCCTATCTGCTTCATCTCGATCCTCACACGGAACTCATAAGCTAAATCCTTTACTAATTGACGAAAGTCGATCCTCCCGTCGGCTGTGAATGAAAATCGGGCTTTTGTCATGTCGAAATTGAAATCCACACAGACAAGCTTCATCGGTAATTCACGGGCTTCTATCTTGGACAGACAGAATTCGAAAGCTCGATCTTCTGTATCGGTGATCTTGTTTATTTGATTTAAATCTTCCTCGTTCGCCTTGCGGAGGATCTTGCAGAATTCTTTCTCATTCTTCTTGAATTTCATGTTTGGAACAATGACTTTTATGTTGAAAAGCTCGTTTTGATTCTCCACTATACAAATGTCACCCTTCTTACATTTGATATCAGCAGCATCGAATGTACAAACTTTACCTCTGTTCTTGTAACGGGCAAGGACTATTTCCATCTATCTTACCTCGGTTATTGAATAGTTCAGATCACTGAACCTGTGTTTTTTGAATATGAAGTATTCCAGTGCTATGCTCTTTTTAAACAGTTTTGGAAATACCCTTTGATAATAATCGGACAGAAAAATATACGGGGAGCGTCTTTTTTTGAATATACTCACTAACTCGCCAAGACAACTTAAATATCCTGTCAGAATTGCGAAGGGTCGCTTGATTTCCCCCTTCAATAAAAAATAAAAAAACGCTGAAATATCAAGGAGCATCCTTATGCTCAAATTGCTTATGAGTGATTTTAAAGGATAGTTCTTGAGCATTAGATAAAGGGAATTCCGGTGATTTAGATACATCTTCAGGTAATTGTTCGGGGAAAGGGTAGAGGCTGTTTTGTGGTATATGACCGAGTCGGGAACGGATATCACCTTGTAACCCGAACTGTGTACCCTGAAACAAAAATCGATCTCCTCCATGTGTGCAAAAAAATCCTCGTCGAATAAACCGACACGATCGATCAATTCCCGCCTGAATATAAGGGCAGCACCAGCGCCCCAGAATATCTCGGCTCTGTCGTTATACTGGCTCTCGTCCCTTTCGATTGTATCGAATATCCTGCCCCGAGTAAATGGGTAACAATAACGGTCGATAAAGCCTCCCGAAGAACCTGAATACTCGAAAAAGCCCCTGTTTTCATACGATAAAAGCTTGGGCTGACAAACACCACATCTCGTGTCTTTGTCGAAAACATCTCTTACAGCCTTCAGCCAGTTGGGTGTCATGACCGTATCGTCGTTCAGAAGGACAATGTATTTCCCGCTTGCTTTTTTTATTCCGGCGTTGCAACCCCCTGCAAATCCGAGGTTTTGCTCTGTTTGAACTAAAAGGACATCGGGGAAATGGGGATAGATTGATTCAACGCTCATGTCACGGGAGCCGTTGTCTACGAGGATTATTTCAAAGCTCTCATCCGTGAATTCGTAAATGGAATTCAGGCACCTGTACAGGTTTTCACGATACTTAAGATGCGGGATTACGATACTGAAATCAGGATCTCGTGCATCGTTTTCGATGCCTTTGTTTTCAAGCTCTCTCAATTTATTTTATATTTATCTACCGGATTTTCACCCGGGAGCGTTCCTCAAAATATTACAAAAACACTAGTACATCAAATATTATAGCTTTGCGGTGCGATTAATTCAAGATAACGGTGTTTCCCAAAAACCGATATAGGAATTTTTCTTTTTGGAAAAAGTCGTGATTTAGTCAAAAAATAGTTTTTCTAAACCATAAACATCCCTAAATTGTTAAAAAATTGAATCATGCAATCATTTTTTATGTAAAAAATCTTAAAATTATCGAGTTTTGAGACACCTCACCATCGATTTTACTGAAAATATTAAATTTTGAATTTTTTCTAACTTCATCCCATAACAAACTCCCAGGAACGATATCTAATTTTGTTAAAAAGTTCGAACATATATTTATTTACTTTGAGTCCAAGTTTTTTTGAATGATTAACTACTTTTCCCGCTTTTTGATAGAGTCGCCATCTAAGGGTTTGCACCTGATGTTTCCACCATGATTCGTCTAGGACGTTATTCACGAACAACTTATAGAGATTATAAGCTATCACACCGATCCTGAAGAATACTGCATTTGCTTTGAACTGACCGCAGGGCATTCTTTCCATACCGAAGCCTATTTTCAGCTCTTTTATACGGTTTTTGCGCACTTTTCCAATTGGATTTGTTCTCCAGTGTAATTCCATTTTTAAGCAAATAAAAGCTAATAGAGTGTAGCAAGCTCTTTCACCTGCAACGATCTCCATCGATTTTGTTCTTCGTTTAAACTCTTTATTCAATCTTTCTACAATGTTAGTAGTTCTTAGTGATATCCATTCATCTTCCGGATGATCGAAGAAGGTCAGGCAAGATTTGATAGAGTTTTCCAGGCATTTTACAGCTGATGGAACTTCCATTTTCCATTTGTTCTTTAAGTCGG